>Ga0214919_10000084_pt1 | contig 145907 bp, 133 predicted proteins | sample LL1503_MetaG_FD_177994 | JGI IMG/M metagenome (GOLD analysis project Ga0214919, IMG submission 177994) | Freshwater microbial communities from Lake Lanier, Atlanta, Georgia, United States - LL-1503 | ecosystem: Environmental > Aquatic > Freshwater > Lake | place: USA: Georgia | collected...
ATTCCAACCGCCCAAATCAAGTCGACTGCAACGGTAATAAACGCAGTGGTGATGAGAACAATCGCACTACTTCTTGTCGTTACCAAAGCCTCACGAACTGAAACTGGATTTACCATTCTGGCTGCAGTAACTATCAATATTCCTGCAAGTGCGCTGATTGGTATTTGACCCACAACAGGGGCAAAAAGCAGCACGCACAATAAAAGGAGCAGGGAGTGCACCATTGCTGAAAATCTTGTTCGTGCACCAGAACGCACATTTACTGCTGTTCGCGCGATTGCGCCAGTCGCTGGAATTCCACCCATCATTGATGCAGCTACAGTTGCTAAACCCTGGCCAAATAATTCCCGATCTGAATCATGTTTTTCACCTTCATGTAAATGGGTTTTCGCATGTTCCATTGCATCAGCTACGCGCGCTGAAAGAATTGATTCAATTGCTCCAAGGGCGGCAACCGCAAATGCGGCATAAATAATTGGTGACCAGCCTAACGTTGGAATCTCAGGAAGTTTCGGCATTGGCAATAAATGCGGTAACTCTCCAATTGTTTTTGCCTCTAATGGAGAAATCATTAAAACGATTGTGCAAACCACAACGGTGACAATGCTCGCTGGAATTGTTTTAGTAAAACGACCTGAAATCAACATCAAGGTAGTTGCAGTAATTAAAATAATTACTGGCCCACTTTTGAATCCATCAACAATTGCAATTTTCAATGTAGCCCACGCAACTCGGGCGGCATTACTGCCTTCTGGTTTTGCAATATCCAACGCGAGTGGAACTTGTTGTAGTGCGATCACAATTCCAATTCCAACCGTGAATCCCTCAAGAACCGCCCACGGAACTGCTGCTAAATATCTTCCTAACTTAAATATCCCCAACAAAATTATTATTAATCCGGCGATCAGCCCAACAATTGGCATGATGCCTACTCCGTATTTGGCAACAATTGGCACAAGCACAACTGTCATCGCACCAGTTGGACCGCTAACTTGAAAACGAGATCCACCAAAAAGGGCGGCAATAAATCCAGCCACAATCGCCGTTACCAATCCCGAAGCTGCCCCAGTCCCAGTAGAGATTCCAAAAGCCAGCGCTAGCGGCAGGGCCACGACTCCAACGGCCACTCCGGCCAGCAGATCATGGCGCCAGCCCGTTCTGAAGCCCGGGAAGTCACGCTTTGAAGGAAAGATCCGATTCACGGGAAGGAAAAGGTTCACTTTGGCACCGTACTCCAAAAAATCTAGGTTTCAGGTTGCAGATGCAAATGATTTGCAATAACTTTTAAAGGTGAACGTAATCGTCAACCCGAAACCTTCGACAGCACTGCGTAACAGGCTCAATCCTGCTGAGTGGCGCCGGCTGTATGCGATGTTTGGTTTTATTGCTTTCTTGCATATCGCAGGTGCCCTTTTGATGTGGGCCGCCACAAACAATGCTTCATATCAACTATCGGATGGCGCATTGTTTGGCTGGGGAACTGCTGCACTCGCCTACACATTAGGAATGCGGCACGCTTTTGATGCTGATCACATCTCAGCTATTGATAACACCACTAGAAAATTAATGAGTGAAGGCCAACGTCCACTAGCGGTTGGATTTTTCTTCTCCCTTGGACATTCATCAGTTGTTTTCGCTTTAGCGATGTTGATTAATTTCGGAATCAAATCTCTTGGATCCCAATTAAAAGATGACAACTCATCTTTGCATCATTACACCGGCTTAATTGGCACCAGCATAAGTGGCGGATTTTTGCTTTTAATCGCACTATTAAACTTTATTGTTTTGCAATCCATCGTTCGCGTTTTCATCAACATGCGAAAAGGCATGTATAGCGAAGAAGAACTTGAAAAACATTTGAATGCCCGTGGCTTATTAATGCGCTTTTTTGGACCAATCGCTCGTCGTATCGATAAAAGTTGGAAGATGTACCCACTGGGAATTCTCTTTGGTCTTGGATTCGACACAGCAACAGAGGTTGGTTTGCTGGTTTTAGCTGGAACATCTGTAATTGCGGGGTTGCCATGGTGGGCAATTATTAGTTTGCCATTGTTCTTTGCCGGCGGAATGAGTCTGCTAGATACGATCGATGGATCTTTTATGAACTTTGCATACGGTTGGGCTTTTTCAAAACCAGTGCGGAAAGTTTATTACAACATAATTATTACTGGCCTGTCGGTCTCTGTTGCTTTTTTTGTTGGTGGGTTGGAGATAGCCCAAGTCTTCGCCGGGCAATTAAATTTGACTGGCGGTTTTTGGGATTATGCAAATAGCTTTAATTTGAACTCTGCTGGTTATTTTATAGTTGGATCATTTGTGGTTGTTTGGGGAGTTGCGCTTGCGCTCTGGCGTTTTGGAAAGATCGAACAACGTTGGCATGACAAATCACACGCAGCCCAAGTTGCTCGTGGTGAAGTTACAAACCATGCGGCAGCAGGACTAGTACCCGGACCAATCCGCGCACCATTTACAATTGATGAATAAATTAATCTATAAAGAAATCAAGTAAAAATTCAGTGGTTCCTGGAACTACTGAATACTTTTCTAAATCTGTAATTCCAACGGATGCTAAAACTTCATCATCAATGAAGAAATTTCCACTTTTTCCGGTTCCGGTCAAAATTAAATATGCTGAATCAGCGATAATCTCTGGCTTGCGACAAAAATCAGTATCTATTCCAGGGATCATGGCAAGTGCTGCGGTGTCGATGGCGGTACGTGGCCAAAGCCCATTAACGCTAATCCCATCACGTTTAAACTCTTCTGCTAGACCAAGTACACACATACTCATTCCATACTTTGCCATTGTGTAAGCAAGATGTGGCTTAAACCATTTTGCACTCATTGATAGCGGTGGGGACATGGTCAAGATATGTGGATTACGACCAGCCGCAGCAGACTCTTTCAAATGTGGAATAACTGCTTGTGAAGTTAAAAACGTAGCGCGCACATTTACTGAAAACATTAAATCAAATCTTTTTGCCGGAGTAGCAAGAGTTGGAGTTAAATTAATTGCGCTGGCATTGTTAATCAAAATATCTAATCCACCAAACTCAGCGGCTGCCTGTGCAACTGCACTTTCAATCTGTTTTTCATCACGCAGATCGCATTGAATCGGAAGTGCAACTCCTCCGGCCTCGCGAATTTCATCGGCAGCGGTGTAGATAGTTCCTGGCAAAGTTGCGTGAGGATCTGTTGTTTTAGCAGCGATTGCAACCATGGCGCCATCGGCAGCAGCACGCTTAGCAATTGCTAAGCCGATTCCGCGTGAACCACCAGTAATGAATATCTTTTTACCAGCTAAATCTTGCGCCATTTCTATTTTCCTTTTTTCGAAATAAAATTCATAAAAGCATCCTTTGCTTCATCACTTACTAAAGCTTCCTGAAACAACTTACCTTCTTCAACCATCGTTTGTGCTACCGCTTGGGAATGTGCTTTTTTGATCAATCTTTTGGCTTCACGGATTGCATTGCGTGGTTGATCGGCTAATTGTTTAGCAACTTCTCCACCTCGAACTGGACTCTCTTCATCTGTGACAACTTCATTGATTAACCCATACTCGCGACCTTTTTCAGCCGAAAAAACATCTCCGAGCAACAGTAGTTCGCTTGCGCGTTGGTGTCCCATAATTATTGGCAAGAGATAAGAAGATGCTGCTTCAGGTACTAAACCTAAATTAACAAATGGCATCGATAACTTTGTTCCATTTCCCGCGATCACGTAATCACAGTGCATCAGTAAAGTAGTTCCGATTCCTACTGCCCGTCCGGTTATTGAAGCTACTATCGGTTTTGGAAATTCACGGATTGCAATGAGAAACCGCCAGACAGGCGCATCGTCACCAGAGGGTGGATTATTAAGAAAATCATTTATGTCATTACCGGCGGTGAAATCATCACCTTCGCCGTAAATTAAAACTGCACCGACTTCATCATTATCTGCTGCTGCATTTAATTGATCTGCAAGTTCGGCATACATCTCACCTGTAATGGCGTTTCTTTTTTCAGGTCGATTAAAACCTAATGTTAAAACGCCATTATCAATCAGTACTGCAATCTCTTCCATAATTAACTACTAGCGCTCGATTTTTCCGGCAATGAACTCTTCTGTACGCACATGTGCGGTTTCATCTGAATATTGCTCAGGCGGAGATTTCATGAAGTAGCTTGAAGGTGAAAGTAATGGTCCGCCAATTCCGCGATCAAGAGCCAACTTCGCGCAGCGAAGTGCATCAATGATGACGCCTGCTGAGTTTGGTGAATCCCATACCTCTAACTTGTATTCAAGAGAAAGTGGAACATCGCCAAATGCGCGACCCTCAAGACGGACGTAAGCCCATTTGCGATCATCTAACCAGGCAACATAATCAGATGGCCCGATGTGAACATTTCCTTCACCCATATCGTGATCAAGCTGTGAAGTAACAGATTGGGTTTTTGAAATCTTTTTTGACTCTAAGCGATCGCGCTCGAGCATGTTTTTGAAATCCATATTTCCGCCCACATTTAATTGTAATGTGCGGTCTAAGTGAACCCCACGATCCTGGAACAACTTTGCCAAGATTCGGTGCGTGATAGTTGCGCCAACTTGGCTCTTAATGTCATCGCCAACAATTGGCACCTTTGCGTCAGTAAATTTCTTAGCCCAAATTGGATCAGATGCAATAAACACTGGAAGCGCGTTTACGAATGCGCAATGAGCATCAATTGAAACTTGTGCATAGAATTTTGCTGCATCTTCAGAACCAACAGGCAAGTAGCAGATTAATACATCTACTTTTTTCGCTTTCAGAGATGCGACCATATCAACTGGAGTTGCATCTGATTCAGAGATGGTTTCGCGGTAGTAGCGACCGAGGCCATCAAGAGTTGTTCCGCGCTCAACTGTAATTCCAGTTTTTCCAACTGTGGCAAATTTAATGGTGTTGTTCTCACTCGCCCAAATTGCATCAGCAAGATCAAGACCTACTTTTTTGGCATCAACATCGTAAGCGCCGACAAATTCAATGTCGCTGATGTGATAACCACCAAGGTTTGCATGCATCAAACCAGGAATCTCCTGATCGATCGCTGCATCCTTGTAGTAAGTAACTCCTTGAACTAATGAGTTGGCGCAGTTTCCAACGCCGACGATTGCTACTCTGATCTTGCTCACTGGGTTTTCCTTTCAGATTGGATCATTTCATCAAGCCACGCAATTTCACGGGTTGCTGAATCAAGTGAATGACGACGCCATTCACTTAAATACTTATCTATTCCAAGCACTTCACCATTTAACGGCGAGCGCTCGAGCTCTTTGGAGAGTACTTCTGCCTTATCTTTTAATCGGCGTCTGCGGGCTTCCAAAATTCGTACGCGAGATGTTCGCGATGTTGGTCCGAAAAATGCAAAGTGAACTCCGAATGCTTCATCTTCACTGGCATCAGCGTTTTCAGTTAACTCGGCAAATCTTTTTTTACCGGAATCAGTAATTGAGTAGGAAATCTTCGCCCGACGTGAACTTCCAGTTACGCTCTCATTTTCGGAGACCTCAATCAAATTACTTAATGACATCCGGCGTAATTGCGGATAGAGCGATCCAAATGAGAGCGCCCGAAATGGCCCCAAGATGGCCAGACACCGCTTACGTAATTCATAACCATGTAATGGTCCGGCTGAGAGCAGCCCTAAAAGGGTGAACTCCAAAGGCTCACTACGTGATGCCATTTGCAGCCCCCTTAGCGACTAAGTTACAACTGGATAGATCGAGTTGATATATCACCTTGCGCTATCTAACTACCCTGCTCACTGACTGGCAACTCCAACTTCATCCTCGGCGTGGCGTGCCATTACTGGGAGATTTGCCCTGATCAGAGCCTTACCCTTTTAAGTTGTTAGGCAGTATTAACCTCTAGAAGGGATCTAATGTCCTCACTATTCTCATGGAAGGTGCACACCTCAGGAGATGTAGTTGCTCCAGATGAGCGCCTCAGCTGGCCACGTACCATCGGTATCGGATTGCAACATATTGCCGCCATGTTCGGAGCCACTTTCCTAGTACCAATCATTACCGGCATGTCCCCAACCACAACCTTGTTCTTCTCAGGCATCGGCACGATGCTCTTCTTAATCATCACGAAAAACCGGGTGCCTTCATACCTTGGTTCCTCTTTCGCATTTTTGGCGCCAATCGCTGCTGCAAAAGCTGATGGTGGAATGGGCGCAGCTCTCGGTGGCGTAGTTGCTGCTGGTGTAATCCTTGCGTTGATCGGTTTGATCGTTCGCGCAGTTGGAATCAAATGGATTGAGTGGATGTTGCCTCCAGTTGTTACCGGAGCCATCGTTATGGTGATTGGTCTCAACTTGGCAGGTGCTGCGAAAAATAATCTTGCCGCAGGCCCACTAGTTGGAATTATTACTTTGGCCGCAATCGCACTTATCGCAGCCATTAGCCATGGATTCCTGGGTCGCATCTCTATCTTCGTTGGAATTGTGATTGGTTACGCAGTTGCACTTGGAATGGGCGATGTAAAGACCGATGGAATCAAAGGTGCAAAATGGGTCGCACTTCCAACATTTACTTCACCAACATTTAATGGCAACGCCATCATCTTGTTCCTCCCAGTAGTTCTTGTACTTATCGCTGAAAACGTTGGACACGTTAAAGCGGTTGCTGCAATCACTGGAAGAAATCTTGATGATGAGATCGGAAACGCACTTCTTGCCGATGGTCTTGCAACAACACTAGCTGGTGTTGGTGGCGGTTCCGGTACAACCACATACGCTGAAAACATTGGCGTAATGGCTGCTACCAAGGTTTATTCAACCGCTGCATACTGGATCGCCGGTATTGGTGCTGTTGTGCTTTCACTCTCACCTAAATTTGGTGCAGTGCTTAGCGCAACTCCTACCGGTGCACTTGGTGGTGCTGGTGTTGCACTATTCGGAATGATCGGGGTACTTGGTGCTCGAATCTGGATTGAAGCAAAAGTTGATTTTGCTAACTCCAGCAACTTGATCATCGTTGCATCTGCTCTTGTTATCGGAATCGCTGACATCTCATGGACAAAAGGCGATTTCACATTCAGCGGAATCATCAACGCAACTGTTGTTGCAATTGTTGGTTATCGAGTACTGCACTCACTTAGTAAAAGGTAAGTTAATAAATTAACCGCTAATCCATAAAGCGGGCACTTCCAGAAAATGGAGGTGCCCGCTTTTGTCGCTTTCTACGATACTTTTATCTCATGACCTTAGTGATTCCAACAAGGCTTCCTGAGTACTTTATTGCTGCCGTTGCGATCATTTTGGCGCCAGGTCCATCGGTGCTTTTCACTATTGCGCGAGCGATCGCTTGGGGCAGAAAGGTTGCCGTAATTACCGTCATTGGTAACGCTTCTGGATTTCTAGTCCTATCGATTTTGGTGGCTGTGGGAATCGGTCCAATAATTCAAAGTTCTGCAATTGCATATGCAGTAGTTCAATGGGGCGGCGGGCTGTATTTAATTTATTTAGGCATCGATGCACTTCGCAAACGAGCCGAGCATTCAACACAGATGCTTGAGCAAGGTTCAACCGCTCAGCCAAGTTCGCTGCAAACTATTAGAGATGGGTTTGTAGTTGGAATTTTAAATCCTAAAGGAATAGTTTTTTGCGCCGCCGTTGCTCCTCAATTTATTGATCGCGATCGCGGAAGTGTGGTTTTCCAATTAATTTTACTTGGTGCAATTTTTTCATTAGTAGCACTTGTTTGTGATGGCACTTGGGGCCTACTTGCTGGAACGGCACGGATCTGGTTGGCCACCGAGGTGCGTCGAATTGTTATTTTGCGCACTGCTGGAGGGGTCGTCATGATTGTGCTGGGTCTATTAGTTTTACTTTCTGCACTCCGCAACCACTCTTGATTTTAAATTAACCCTTTTAATCTGCTGGATCCGCGACTAGGATCCAGATATGTCTAATTCATCGAAAAAAATCACATCTGTCAAAGTATCCGCCGCACATTCAAATCCAAAGTGGGCCAAACAAGAGCGCGAAATCATTGATAAATTAAATGATGCCGCAGTTGAATTTGTTGCACGGTACTGCCGTCCTGATGGCACCTTGATTTGGCGTGATCAGTGGGGATCAATGGATGGATCTGATGATCCGTACGAAGCATTCATGAACTTGGCACTGTTTTATTCAATCGGTGGAAATGAACGGGTCTATGAATTAGCGCGGCAGATGTGGGACATGATTACTTGGCAGTGGACGCAATATGGACAGATTCACCGCGAGTTTGATGGCTACTACGACTGGATGCATCACGGTGAAGGAATGTTGTACTTCTACTTCTTCGGTTTAACAAAGCCAGAGAGTTTGGTTGACCGCCAACGTGCGCAAAGTTTTGTGAATATGTACAACGGAAAAGATCCAGAAGCACCAAATTACGATCCAGAGCACAAAGTTATTCGCTCCCCATTAAATGGAAGCCGCGGTCCACGTCTGCAAGTAACTCATGAAGATTGGCAGACCCACCGCACTGTTTTAGATGATTACTTAGCTCCTTATGAGGATCTAAAGAGCCATGACTTCGCCAATAAGAGATGTCATTGGTCAGATGATGCTGTTTATGCCGAAATTCTCGAGAAGATGAATCTGCGGATGAACCGCGGAGATGTTCCACTTAATTTAAATGCCACAACTTTGATGACTCATGGTTATATGTATTCACATGATGCTTCATTGAAACAATGGGTTACCGATTATTTAAATGTTTGGCATGATCGGGCTAAAGCAAATAATGGAATTCTGCCTGACAATGTCGGTTTAACCGGAAAAATTGGTGAGTACAACGACGGTAAATGGTGGGGCGGATATTACGGATGGCGTTGGCCACATGGTTACACCACCCTTATTGAGCCGCTAACTAATGCTTCTATGAACGCAGTTCTACTTACTGGAGATATGAAAAATCTGGATTTAGCTCGCTCACAGGAAGATTTCATCTGGTCACTTCGTAAAGATGTAGACGGCGTGACTAAATCTCCAATGAAACATTTTGACACTGGCTGGGATGACTTCCGGATGGTTAATCCACGTAACATGATTTATATCTGGACTACTTCAATGGCAGATGAAGATCTTGCTCGAATTGATCGGATGCCACGTGGTTCTGATTGGAATGAGATCATCGCACCGGGTGTTTCAGGTCTTGATGGAAAAACTGGACATGCAACCAAGCATTACATTGCAAATACCCTTTCTTGGTTCCAATATATGCGCGGTGAGATTCCAGATTATCCAGAAAGAATTTTGGATATGAACTTAACGCTGATTGATAATCAACTACACAAAATGCGTTCAAAGACTGGCGCTCCTCGCGGCTGGGATAATTACGATCCAGCAACATCAGATATTGAAGTTGGTTTGGACCTTCGTGTTGATGGTTACCAAATCCACGCTTGGCAAGAGTTCAATCCAGTTTACTTTGAAGGACTTGCGCAGATGATTTTTGGTGGACCAATGCATATTTCACATGGTGGTTTACAACATGGAAAGGTCCGGCCTTTTGATGGTCAGAAGCAGCGCACCGGACTTCCAGATGACGTCGCCATGATTGTAGAAAAAGTGAGTGCAACCTCTGTTGAGATGCAGGTTGCAAATATCAGTGCAAACGCATCACGCAACTTAGTGTTACAAGCTGGAACATTTGGAGAACACAACTTCACGAAAGTCAGTGTTGTCCAAAGTGATGGCAAGAGTGAAGATATTGCGATTAACGACAAGTGGTTTGAAATCGAACTTGGGCCAAATAGCGGCGCAACTTTGAAATTTACCCTTGATCGTTACGTCAACTCCCCTACCTATGAAACCCCATGGCAATCACGAAATGATTGGGATGCTGTTATAAAAGGTCGTCCTGCAGCTAATTTCAAGTAGGCATTGCTCCCGATGCGAATTCTAGCGATTGCTGCCCATCCAGATGATGTCGAATGGCAATGTGGTGGAACTTTGGCCTTATGCAAGGAGCGCGGAGATGAAATTATTATCGCGGTCGCCACTAATGGAAATGTTGGTACCGGAGATCCACTAATTACGCGCGAGATGATCGCCGCAACTCGCCATGAAGAGGCAAAAGCATCTGCTGCGATTCTCGATGCACATTTAATTTGGATGGATTTTGACGACGAATTCCTTACCGACAACCGTGAAACTCGTGAGCGGTTTATTGATGCAATTCGCGAAGCACGTCCAGATGTAATGTTTATCCATTCTGTCCTCGATCATCATCCTGATCATCGGCTTGCTGGATCAATCGCACGTGATGCGCGAATCCCGGCAAGTGTTCCTTTGGTTGTCACAAATTTTCCACCAACTGCCATACCTACCGTTTTTGAAATGGACACTGAATTAGGAAATCATTTCGAACCTGAGTTTTATGTTGATGTAACCAGGGTTATGGAAATAAAGAGTGCGATGCTCTCCTCACATAAGAGCCAAGCCGATTGGATGATGCATATATTTGGTACGGAATTTACTGAAAATATGTTAATTCAAGGAAGATTCCGCGGCGCTCAAGCAGGTACCCAATACGCAGAAGGGTTTAAATTGTTACACGATTGGCCGTACACGGGAGATGCTCGATTGTTGCCTTCGAAATAGGACATTCGCACCTTTTACATCAGCGGCAATTGACTAGGATATGAGCATGGAAAAATTTCGTTGGGGTTTTATCGGCGCTGGAATGATCGCCAAGAAAGCACTTTATCCGGGAATCTCTAAATCAAATACCGGAGAGATCTACGCTGTCGCATCTCGTGATGCTGACAAAGCTATGACCATCTCCCCCAAAGGTTTGATATATACAGATTATGACCAACTCCTAGCCGACCCTAATGTCGATGGGGTTTACATCTCTCTTCCAAATGCTTTTCACTTGCCGCTTGCGAACCGTGCAATGAGGGCGGGCAAACATGTGCTTTGTGAAAAACCACTTGGCATGAACGCGGCTGAGGTTCGCGAAGCGATGGCAGTTTCAAAAGAAACCGGAAAGATTTTGATTGAAGCATCTTGGAATCGTTGGCATCCACGTACAAAAAGAATTCAAGAGATTGTGCAATCCGGAAAGCTCGGCAAGTTAACTCGGATTCGTACCGCCTTTACTTATGATGGATTAGATCAATCCAATATCCGCCTCGATCCAACTATTGGCGGCGGAATCCTTTATGACTTAGGACCGTATTCGACAGTGGCTCCTTTATGGCTAACTGGTTTCCCAGAAGTGACTGAAATGGAAGTACAGACTGTTTGGCACCCAGGTGGTGTTGATGAAACAACTCGTGTTAATTACAAAGTTGGCGGAGTCCCTGCCGAAACGGTGACATCAGCAAACATTCCGGTATCGCTTTGGATGATTGTTGAAGGTACCAAGGGTTCGGTACGTACCGGAGGCTCTGACTCTTTTGTTTCACTTAACAACCCGAGTACTCTCGAAATTGAAATCCAAGGCAAGAAGAAGGTTGAACGTTTTGATGCCTGCGACCCTTACCAACTCATGGCTGATGCATTTGTACGCCACGTACGTGGGAAAAAAGATTGGGTTATGCCATTAGAGGAGTCATTACGTTTTGCCGAATTATTTGATGCAGCTTTTGCATTAATGGGAAAGCCAAATTAAGTTCGAGTACTCTAATGGGGTCATTCGGTGCCAAATGTATAGAGAGGTAGCTTTCTGTGAAACGCTTCTCTAGAAAATCTAAAGCCATGATTGCCTTTGCACTTTCAGTTCTGGTCATCTTTCCTACTGTTGCTCATGGCGAGATAGCACCAATATTTGATGCCGATGCCGGCTGGACAACCCCACTATCTTCACAAACTCCTGGGAATATGGCCGCACTTTTTATTGATAACAGCCATCTCTCCCGACCAGGCGTTTCCTATTTGGTACATAGTGGTTTAAATCCTGGAGCAAGTTCTATTGATCCAACCTGTACGAGCACTTCTGATGCCAAATGTAATTTCTCCTCGTATTCATTTCTTGCAACTATCCCTACTTGTATTTCGGCTACTGATGTTAATTGCTTAAGTGAAGTTGGGGCGATCGATACAACTGGGAAAAAAACGGTAGGAAGTTTTTCAAGATATCTACCTGACAAAGCGCAAAATGAATATGTAGGAAATCCATCTTGGAATTTGCCCTCAGGAACTGGAGCGAGCTTATTAACCATACCTGGAGTTGATAACCCAGCCGGTAACAGCTATCTAGTTGCCGTAAACATGGGTGGATCTGGTTCGCGAGTTTCTGGAAATGAGGGCATCAGGCTCAATGAATTCAGCGCCAGCATTGTTCCAGTGCAATTACTTAATGTTCCAGATCTTTTTGCCGGCACAGGTTGTGAATTAACTCCGCGAATTTGTAATCCTGGAGTACTGCGCCTAGTCCGTCCAGATGGAACGGTAACGTGGGGTCTTAGCGGCGGAACTGGCGGGGCAGGTAAGTATTCATGTGCGGGCATTTCTTGGGGAGAAAATATCTGCGCCCAGAAGCAGGTCTTTCCGGCGAATTATCGTTTCTATGTCAAAGTGCGTTTATCCCTGATGCCAACTGGATGGATGCACGGCCGGATATCTGAGCCAAATATAGATATCACCACTAGCGGAAAAGTAAGTGAATTAACCGTAACAGCTGCTCCAATTAAAGTTCCAGCTGTTTATAAAGGATATTTATGGAATGAAATGCCAGCAGTACTTCAAAATTTATACTATCCAACTTCAGGGCAATATAAAGGTGGTAACTGGTCATATTCGCAACGTTTGCTGAGTGCCACTGATGCATTAGATCCACTTTTACGGTCAATGACATCTTCTCCGCCAGCATCTGAAAATAATGCAATGGATGAACTATTGGCTTGGATACCGTTTGTGAATGACAAAGCCACCGCAATGCCTTCATATTGGTCTGTTAGATCCCTATCTGACTCAGAATTAAAATCGGCAAACTCTTGCTTCAAAAATCCAAATCAACTTAATGGAATCGTTACCACAAATTCAACGCAATACTCAGCAGGGCCGCCAGAATTTAACAAAAATGAAGGGTTTCTAAATTACAAAGTAGCCTCTCCACACTTCACCTCTAATGGAGAAGTTTTCAAGGGCTCCTACGATTTAGCCATGCGTTCAGATGTTGCAAGATGTATCTACGGTTTTTCCAAAGCACCGGTTAGTGCAACCGTTTCAATCGTAAGTTCTGATGGATCTCCTCAGTTTGCTTCCACTATCTTCAAGGAAGCCGACGGATGGGTTTATCTAAGTGCGAAAAATTTTGAGTACTCATCGCCAACACTAAAAGTAAAATTGCAACAAGATGCTCCGGTCGCTGTTGCTCAACCTGAAGTAAAAGTTCCAACCACCAAAAAAATCATCACAATTTCTTGTGCCCAAGGTAAAGCAATCAAGAAGATTTCCGGTATTTCACCTAAATGCCCTAAAGGCTATGTTAAAAAGTAGATTAACTTTTTAGTAGTTGCCTCTCATGAATTTTTTGGCTTGACGGTATATCAATCTCGGTGAAGGTTTTCATCGGTGCAAAATAAAAAATTTTACTCCGATTCGCTTGAATTTCGCAGAAATGAGAATGATTCTGTTTCATCGATATAATGGTATTTCTCCACATATGCTACTCCGTATTTTTTTTCTGCTGCTCTTACAAATTCACCTCGAATGAAGGCGTCTGCTTCTATTTTTTCACCAGGATGTAAATCCACATAAGTGCGGAGCATATTGTCCACTGGAGTCCTATGAATTTTAATTGCTTCGACTTTTTTCTCCATAACAGGCGTTATATCCACTATTCGATTTACCACTTGTGGACCACGGGCAACTAAATACTTTCTGGTTACAAATTTTGGCACTAAGCCCATATCGGTCAACTCAGGCAAATCAAGTTGCCTTCCAGATGTCCAAGATGCTTGTTCAACAGCATGTCCAGTTATGTAATGATCAGGATTTTCTTCATAATGGCCCCAAGGATCAAAAGAGATCACCGTATCAACTTTTAGAAATCTAAAAAGAGTAATCAATCGATGACGAATTTCAGTTAATTGACCATGCTCCAAGTAGTGATTTTTATAATCTAGCGAGTAGAGTTTTTCTAAACCCAAAAATGATGTAACTTCAATGGTCTCATTGTAAATTCTGAAGACTGTTTCAGCCATCGACAAGTCGTAGGAATCCATCTCATCATTGGTCGTCTTGATGAAGTATCCGGTATACCCTTCCGAGATTAATTTGAATATTAATCCGCCTGCAAATATTGCCAGATCGTCAGAGTGGGCAAATACTGCGGCAAAAACCCGGCCGGTATGTGGCTTGCCACCTTCCCACTTTTCAATTACCACTGGATGAGAATTTTCCTCCATCGCTTCCCCCTTGCTTGTAGTAAGCAGAATATGCTTCTTTTAATCACTTTGATATAGGCAAATCTTTTACCTAAAAGGTCTATTGACCTCAACCCACATCTAGGTAACGAAACTTTATAATGAATAGAGTTGATTGATCTGGCCTTTTCATAAATACTTGCTCATGCAGCGCATTCAGCGTTGTTCGCAAATAGGGGGGAATATGAAAAAACGCCACATTCTGGCTTCAATAATTGCAGCCTCAGCACTTGTAGCAAGTTCGCTAGTTAGCGCTTCCAGTGCAACTGCCGCAACAGGAAAGCTCGGTGATGTCCTCAAAAGAGGAAAACTAATAGTTGGTACCGGTACCGGAAACGCACCATGGCACTTTAAAGATGCATCAGGTGCACTAGTTGGCTTTGATATCGATATCGCGAAAATGCTTGCTAAAGGACTTTTCGAGGATGAAACCAAAGTCGAATTTGTTACCCAAACCTCTGATTCACGTATTCCGAACATTGTTGCTGACAAGGTAGACATTACTTGCCAATTTATGACAGTAACACCACTTCGCGCTCAATCTGTAGCATTCTCAAGCCCTTACTACCGCGAAGGCGTTGGCCTACTTCTAGCTAAGGGTGGCAAGTACAAGACTTTTGCTGAACTTCTAAAAGCTGGAAGCAAAGCTAAGATCTCAGTACTTCAAAACGTAAACGCAGCAGATATGGTTCATGCCGCGTTGCCAAAAGCTACTGTCCAGCAATATGCAGATGTTCCATTGATTTATAGTGCAATCGACTCCAAGCGTGCCGATGCAGCTGCAACTGATCAATCATCTGTTAGTTGGTACATTGCACAAAATCCAACTAAATACTTGGATTCCGGATATGGATGGTGGCCACAAACTTACTCTTGTGCTGTTCAACAAGGAGATCAAGTTTGGCTTAACTTTGTAAACCAAGTTCTAAATGAGGCCATGAGCGGCGTTGAATTTGCCACTTATCAAAAATCATTTCAGAAGTGGTTTGGGGTAAAACTACCTGAACCAAAAATTGGATACCCTCGTTAATCCCCAGTACTAAATTGAATAAAAAGAGAAAGGCTACGAGTTGAAGGATTATCAATATAATTGGGACGTCATTTGGCGTAACGTTGATAACCTTCTTTATGGACTTTGGCTCGACATTTACATGGCATTTGCCTCAGTACTTGCCGGGACTGTAATTGGTCTATTCGTAGCCTTCGCTCTGATTTCAAAACACGGCTTAATCAGGCGAAGTGCACAAACTTATGTGACGGCAATTCGCAATATACCGTTAATGATTATTGTTCTTTTTATCTACTTTGGGCTTCCTGACGCTGGCTTGGTTTTTGGTGAAATTGAATCATTTGTCTTTGCCTTAACTATTTATGCCGGCGCATATATAGCAGAGGTCTTCCGGGGTGGTTTAATAGCAATGCCCAAGGGAATTACTGAAGCTGGATTAGCTCTTGGTATGTCAAACATCAAGGTAAATATTTACATAAAGATTCCACTTTTAATTCGTTCGGTCATGCCGGCGTTAAGTAATAATTATATTTCACTTTTTAAGGATGCCTCGATTGCCGCAGTCATTGCTATTCCAGAGTTAACTTTCCAAACGAGGCGAATTAATCTTGAAACTTTCAAAACAATTGAAGCATGGTCCTCTGCAACTGTTATCTACGTAATCACCTGTTTTTTTATTGCCTTCCTACTACGGCGCGTTGAAAAACGCGTAGCGATTCCAAAGTAGGGGGAACAAAATGATGAATTTAAATACTGGATTTTGGCATGAACTTTGGATCAGTATTGATGATTTCGCTGTTGGCATAGGAGTCGCGCTCTCTGTTTCAGCACTTGCAGTCATCATGGGAACGGTTCTAGGAGTTGTAATTGGTCTTGGATTAACTTACGGCAATATTGTAATCAGAACTCTTGCTCGAATCTATGTTGACATAATCCGTGGAATTCCGGTCTTGGTTCTTATTTTAGCATTTTTCTACGTACTGACAATTTGGGGAATCAATTTAGATCCATTTCAAGCCGGAGTTCTAGCTCTCGGAGTTTTTTCGGCAGCGCATGTTGCGGAAATGACCCGTGGGGCCTTACAAAATATCCATTCAGGCCAGCGGGAAGCTTCCTTAGCGCTTGGTTTGACGTTCTCACAAACATTCATATCAGTATTAATGCCACAAGCGTTGCGTCAGATATTACCAACATGGATTAACACCGTTATAGAAACCGTCAAGGGGTCGACTCTTGTATCGATCATTGGTGTTGTAGAGATTACTCTTGTTACGCAGCAAATCATCGCTCGTAACTTCCTAACGATGAAATTTTATGCAGTATGTGCCTTAATTTACTTCTGCATCGGATTCTCAATTGAACGGTTTGGCAAATATATAGAAAAGAAAATCGCAATCAAATAATCGATTAAGGAGGCAGTATGAGCGAGAGAGTTCTAGAGATTTCCAACCTTCAAAAGTCTTACGGAGATAATCAGGTTCTCAAAGGTGTGGATCTGACACTAAATAAAGGCGAGGCTGTCTCGATTATTGGCTCAAGTGGGTCTGGCAAAACCACATTATTGAGATGCGTAAATCTGTTAGAGGAGTTTCATGGCGGTACAGTCAAAATAGCTGATAAAGCTATTGGCTATACCGAAACCAATGGTAAGCGAACGCGAATAAGTAATCGCGAAATCACAAAAGATCGTGCCCTTACTGGAATGGTTTTCCAATCTTTTAATCTTTTCCCACATTTAACCGCTTTGCAAAACATCACTCTCTCTTTAAAAAAAGTACAGAAGAAATCAAATGTAGAAGCATTAGAAATAGCCAATCACTGGTTAGAAAGAGTTGGTCTTCCCGATCGGGGAGATTCATTCCCGGGTCAACTCTCGGGTGGACAACAACAAAGAGTGGCGATTGCCAGGGCCATCGCTATGAATCCATTGATAATGCTTTTTGATGAGGTCACTTCGGCACTTGATCCAGAGTTGATCAATGAAGTTCTTGATGTAATAAAAGCTCTTGCAGGTGATGGAATGACCATGTTAATTGTTACTCATGAAATGCGCTTTGCTTATGAGGTATCTAAAAAAGTGATCTTCATGAATGAAGGTGTCATTGGCGTTGAAGGAACTCCCGATGAGGTGTTTAAAAATTCCAACAATGAGCGGCTTGTTGCATTCTTAAAGAACACCAAGTTTTAACTCAGGCGGAAAGATGCATGTAGCGGTAATAGGAGCAGGAACGATTGGTCTTACAACCGCTTGGTACCTGCGCGAAAGAGGCGCTCAAGTATCTGTCTTCGAAATGGAGAAGCCAGCAAATGGTGCCTCTTGGGGGAATGCCGGCCAAATCCTTCCAATAAAATCTGTGCCACTTTCCGAACCCGGTAATCTCAAATATGCAATGAAAAGTTTCTTCAAGAAAAGTTCGCCGATAACTGCCCCAAACACATTGGATGCCAATCTGATTCGTTTCCTTGCACATTTCATGCGAAATTCAACGAAAAAAAGACATTTGATGTCTGCTAATGAAATGTTCCAACTAGGTAAAAGTACATTCAATGAATTTGCGTATCTGGAATCCCATGGAGTTGATACAACTCGCACCATCGCCCCATTTACATCTGCTTTCTCATCACGAGTATCGGCTAATTCTATGATTGCTGAATTTCAAAGAATTAGCAAGACCTCTATGACAATGGATCTTGAAATGCTAGATGGAGTTGAATTACGAAAACGAGAGCCATTAGTTGAAGAACATTACGATTTTGGTTTACAACTGAATAATCAGTCATTTGTAAATCCACCTAAATTAGTATCAAATCTTGTAGCATCTCTTCAACTTTTAGATGTTGAAATTAAAAGTAAATCCAAGGTAAAAAATGTTGTCCACGTTTCTGGCAAAACGCAAGTACTTCTTGAAAATGGGAAAAGTGAAACATTTGACGCTGTTGTGATCGCAACAGGTGCTTGGCTCAACCGACTCACCGCTGATCATGGAGTACGGATGCCGGTTGTTGCCGGAATCGGGTACAGCATGGCAGTCGACGTGCCACACCAAACTCAAGGGATGCTCTACTTCCCCGAAGCACATCTCGCGACAACTAATTATGGTAACCGACTTCGAATTTCGACTTTCATGCAGATGGGTGACGTCGAAATCCCCCGTGATCCAAAACGTCAAAATAGATTGCAACAAATTGCACAAAATGTAATTCCACAAGCGGATTGGAGTTCTGTCTCAGAGTTCTGGTCTGGAGCTCGTCCGCTCTCAGGAGATGGCAAGCCGCTGCTTGGGGGTACCCGCACAGAGGGAATCTATGTAAATTCAGGGCACGGGATGTGGGGAATCACTCTTGCTCCTGTAAGTGCGAAATTATTAGCAGATTTAATTACTGGAAAGCGTGAGATTCCGAAAGCATTTAATCCGCTTCGATGATCTGAACCCAACAAGGAGGAGTTATGGATTTCTATAAGTCGTTAGGTATTACTTCGCGGATCAACGCAGCCGCATGTTATACAGCTCTTGGTGGCTCATTAATGTCAGCACAAGTACTTGCTGCTATGAACAGTGCGGCTAAATCATTTATCTCACTTCACGAGTTACAGCAAAAAGCAGGTGAGAAAATTGCCAAAATGACTAATAATGAAGCTGCATATATAACCACCGGTGCAGCCGCAGGAATTGTGCTCTCAGTTCTTGCAACTCGCAATCGCGGTGATTTAGTAGAGATTCAAAAAATTATTGATGGGAATGCCAAAGAATCAGAAGTCTTGATGTTTACTGGACACCGCATTCCATATGATGCAGCAATTCGCCTTGCCGGCTCCAAAATCGTAAGTGTAGGGGACGCGATTCAAACTTTTGAGTATCAACTCGAGGCAGGTATCAATCAAAATACCTCCGCAATTTTTTATTGTGCTGGATCGCATTTGGCAGCGCCTGTTTTATCCCTTGAAAAGACAATCAAGATTGCAAAGCAGCATGGCATTCCTGTGATAGTAGATGCTGCTGCCCAATTACCGCCACTTTCAAATTTCTGGAATTTTACAAGAGACCATGGTGCAGATCTGGTAATTTTTAGTGGTGGAAAGGCTCTAAGGGGTCCTCAATCAAGTGGCCTAATTGTCGGATCGAGCGAATTTATTGAAGCTGTGCGTGCAAATGGTGCACCATTCCAAAGATTGGGTCGCGCATTCAAAGCAAGCAAGGAAGAAATTGCCGGCTTAGTTACAGCAATTGAGATTTATGTCGCGAAAGACCATGAAGAAGAGTGGAATAATTGGAGTAAAGTTGTAAAGCTATGGGTAGATGAGTTAAGTACAATCAGTGTCATCAAAGTTTCTCGCGAGAATATCAATGAAGCAGGCCAGCCCACCCCGCGAGTTGCAATTGAACTCCCCGAAGAAGTGGCCCTCGAAGTAATAGATAGGTTACAAAATCTTGATCCGATAGTTGAGGTAGTCCACGATTCTCGCAAAATGATTTGGCTTAGCCCAGACTCGCTCGAGGCTGGCCAAGAGATTATTGTGATGGAACAACTCAAAAAAGCTCTTGCCTTTTTATTAAAACGATAGGGGTACCTCTACTAATGTGTATCCTTATGGCGATCGTTAAGTGCTAAGACCGTTGAGAGGTTGATTTTTATGCGCAAATTAGCGCTTGTAATTTCAATCTTTTTATTCACTTCTCTCTTTTTTCCAACTCAAGCAATCGCCGTCGATCCACACGGCCCAAAAGTAATTTATGGAGCACCCGTACGCCACACGCTTACTTCCTGTGCAACTAATCCTGGCGCAGCTGTTGCTTGTATCCAAAGCTTAACAATGACAGCTAAAAGTGGTGATACACCGATTGTTGGTGTGACGACAGATTTAAAGATTCCAGGTGATGAAAGAGTGGCAGATTCAGAACGCCCGATACCAGCACCTAGTGCCGGCGCAATTTCCGCAAGTAACGCACCACAAGTACTAAGCGTTTCTGAAAATTTGAACTGTCATTCCATCGGTACTGTGCAAAGTTTGCAGATAAAGATTGGCTCGGGATGGGTCGATTTAAAAAAAGAAAAAATCACAGCTAGATTTTCAGAGATTTGTAAAGATCCCAAACTCACTAATGCTGGATTTAAAGTTTCCTTGGACGAAGTCACAGCACTTCTTGCTAGTGGCACTCTAAAAGGTTCTAACGTTTTAGCGAAATTAACAGAAATATTAGATCCGAAATCTTCAGCCGCCACGATTAGTCAAAACGAAATCCGTTTTCGGGTTGCTGATCCAAATGGAGCATGGGAATGGTTTTCAACAATTGAAACTTCTTTTCTTTGGACAACTGGTGTACCGGTGCCACCTGAACCAAAAGTAACACAAGGTTTTTACAATGAGTGGACATTTCCAAAAGGTAAAAATGCTGATCCCATGAATAACGTGGCTCTTGTTGCAGAGTTTCAACCATATAAAGCAAAATGGTGCTGGGCAATTGATGTTTGTGACGATAGACGTGAAGAATTTTTATTAGGAATTTCTCCAACGCAAAATAAAAATCTATTGAAAGATAATGAGAATTTCTCTTACACGGTCACGATTCGCGCACCAAAAGCTTTCGAATTTGGTGAAGTAAGTGGGAGTGCCAAGAGAGTGATCGTGAAGTATGGCAAGGACCTCCAACCAGTCGGCGGCGTTGCAACTCGAGAGATTATTGCTACTTTGTCACCGATGGCCACTGCAAGGGGTGGAACTCCGACTCAGATGGCAGAGAAGGCAGATTTCATTTCATATGGTGCAAATATTTGGATTTATGGTCAAAATAATGGAATTGTAGATGCACTAGGAGGTTGTGGAAAAATCGGAGGAGTGCAAGTTGTTTCAAATGCGATGCACTCACTCGATCCAACCTGGGACGAAATAGAGCAGGCGATAGTTGTGCGGTTATCAACTCCGCACTTACTGCCAGATGGTTCTGTAAATGTGGGGTACTTGGAAATTAGAATGCCTCGCGCAGCAGCTCTCTGCATGTGGAAAGTTGACCTAGATGGCAACATAAAGGCAAGTATTGCAATTACCTACGTGGATGGTTCGGCCCCGACAGTTGCAACAGTAAGTGGCCAGCGAATTGGCGATGATTACTTGATAGTGTCAACCGGTTTTCACTACTCGAGTCCAACATTACGAGTGAAACTTTCGCAAGATAATGCAGTTAAGCCTGTCGATAATGCAGTTAAGCCTGTCGATAATGCGGTTAAACCTGCCGATAATGCGGTTAAACCTGCCGATAATGCAGCAAGCGCTCAGAGTGAAAGCAAAGATGAGAGTAAGGTGGCCGCTCCTGTAATCGCACCTAAAAAGATTAAGGTAATTAATTGCGTTAAAGGAAAATTGACACGGAAAATATCTGGAGTAAACCCTAAATGTCCGACCGGATTTAAGAAAAAATAATCCACAATATTTTCTTTTCCACAACTTAAAATCTAAATCAATTAGACAACCAACCACACGCGTATTTTGCACTTGCGTGTGGTTGTAGCTCAATGGATAGAGCGCCCTGTTGACTACACGGGAGGTTGTTGGTTCGAATCCTACCAGCCACACGTACCAAATCTGGCTCCACAGTTCGTCGCGTGGAGCCAGATTTTTATTGGTCTTTTACATTAATTACGCAGAGTACTTAATACCTAATTTTACAACTCTAGGCGTATTGTTTACTAATGCGAGGTAATAAAATTGCGGCCGGAGTTGGCGCATTAACTGGATTTATCTTTACCCGACTGCCCTACATGGATGATGGCAACTTCTTGGTCACAAATGTCCTTGTTTTGATATCTGCATCGAGCACACTTGTTACATGGCTAGTTATTAAAAAAATTGTTAAGCGGTAAGAGGTTATATTCCGCAAGAGAATTTGAATCTACTTCTTGCGAAATCCGCTCGGACATTTTGGATTTGCTCCGGTAATTTTCTTGCTGATCTTTCCTTTGGTACAGGTAATTGAAATCCACTTTTTTGCAATTGCTGGTTTAACAGCAACTGCAACTTCTTCTATTGGCTTAGCTGCTTCTGGCTTCGTTTCAACTACAACTTCTTTAGGTTTTTCTTGCATTAACTTTACCTTGAGTGTTGGTGAGGAAAAAGTGAAATTTTTCGCACTTAGGTAAAACCAGCCATCCTTTTCAATCAACATTTCAGAGGCTATCTCTTGAGTAGCACCGTCGCTAGAAGTAATTGAAATTTCAGCTCGGATTGGTGCTTTACTAAAGCCATATATGCATCGCGCAACATCTGCGCGTAACGCTAAGTCATAACTTCCGCGTGCGACATCACCATTAGCTTCAAAATGTGGTGATGCAACTTTATAAATCAGTGATCCAGAATCTTGATCAAAAATTGGTGGACCAGAAGAGTAGGTAAGCGCATTTGTGGTCACCACGCCAGCTAATTCCCCTGTTCCATCCGAACATTTTTGAATAGCTGGCTGATTCCAAGAATTTAGAGCTTTATACGACCAATAGCTCGCTGTTTTACTGGCTTTATCTCCAATCGCAGGAAGGAATGCATTCATCAATTCCATATTTGAACTGGATACGTTATCGCCAATAATAATTCTGCCATCCCATATCGATCCATTATTTCCAAATGGTTTATCGACAAAAACAATTTTTCTTACCTCGTCTGGTATTTGTGAGTTTGGAACCGTGAAATTTAGTGTTGAGATTTTTACTGGTTCGGCTTCAACAGATATTTCTACGCCATTTTTCCAGGGCTTTGTCGAGATGATCGGAAGCGCAATTCTTCCGTGAAACCAACCGCTCAACTTAGATCCAAGTTTGATATTCAAACCAAATCTGTAACCTTTTGGAAAGTCGCGAGTTACTTCACAGATTCCTGTATCAGTAACTGCGCAACGTTCTTCTGTTGGTGTACTACCCCCTCCAGATCCACCAAAACCTTTATACCCATCACGCTTGTCGTGAGCCTTAGTAGGTTTATAATTTCCCAAAACTTTTTGTACTGGAGTGATTGCTGCAGAGAGGTTTGCGTATTCAGCTTTTTTAGTTAGTAGGGAAATTCCAGCAGCTTTAACTACAATACTAACGTTCATGACGGAAACAAAGTAATTATCTTCGCCTCCGCTATTTGTAACTCCTGGAATATTCCAGAGCGCGCCACTACCTCTTACTGCTGGCAGATCCATTGATGGGATTGGATCACGGTCGTGGGACCACTTAGCGGGTAACGAGGTTACATAATTACCGTCAGTTTTTTTACCCGAGCTATCAATTGCCCATACCTCCGAGATGCACGCAATTGAAGGGTCTACAGCACAAACTGGAAGATGTTGAGTGATCTTGACAAATACCGCTTCGTCACAAATTTTGTCCGCCATACTAGAACAAACCAAACTTTTTGATTGATAAGGGTCATTTTTATCGTCACTAGGGTCATCCATCGTGATCGCCACATCCATACTCGCTGAGATGTCGATATTTTCTTCTATAAGCAGACCAAGGGCGGGAATGGTTGAGGGAAAAATTGCTCCGGCATTTGCAACATTTGTCGGCAAAATGGTTCCCATAAAAATTGCTGCAATAACCAGCAATTTAAATACAATTCGTGAACCGCTATTTGCTGCAGATCTCATGAATTTCTCCGACCCTGCTGCGACTGGAATATCCACCTGTAACCACTATACAACTCAATTAAGTTTCAGGCTGTGAAATATAATGAGATGAGAAACCCGTTCGAAGGCCATGTGTTATTCCTCTTCGTCCTCACGCAAAATTTCTTTAGCGCGACTGGCATAGATATCTACATACTCTTGACCGCTCATCTGGCCAATAGCTCGCATGATTTTGTCAGTGGCTTCACGCAAAGTAAATGGATCAGTTGGATCACCAGTGAAATGCATTGGTTCACCAAAATTAACTCCAACGCGAGCAATCTTCGGAATGATCTTTCCGGTTGGTTGAATTTTTTCAGTATTTTTCATCGCAACTGGAATTACTGTAGCACCTGATTCAATTGCAAGGCGGGCGATACCGGTGCGACCGCGGTATAACTTTCCATCGGGTGATCTAGTTCCCTCTGGGTAAATACCGATGCAATGACCGGCATTTAATAAACGAACTCCAGTAAAAACTGCGGCTTCACTTGCTCGTCCCCCAGATCGATCCACGGGGACTTGTCCTAAAGCGTGGAAAGTAATTTTTTTCAAAAATCCTTTAAATCCCGGTGCAGTGAAGTACTCCTGTTTAGCAAGAAAGGTAACTTTGCGAGAGACAACTAGTGGCATAAAAATTGAATCACTAAAAGATAAATGATTTGACGCAATTATTACTGCGCCGGTGTGTGGCACATGAGCCAGTCCGCTTACTTTGGGACGAAATAGCAAAGTAAGAATGGGCATGAGGAATGCCTTTAATAAGCGGTATGCCATGGGTAAAGGTTACTGGCGAGCCAGATCAGCCACGCCCACCAATCCAGCGTCATTACCTAATTGAGCAGGCACGATACGTGGCAATGGGTGACCTGAAAAGGATGCAGCGCGCTCAAGAGCACCTCGCGCTGGCTCTAGTAAAAAGTCTCCGGCTTCAACTAATCCCCCACTAATAATTATTAGGTCAGGATCAAATGCCACAACTATTGATGCAATACCTAATCCAAGCCATTCACCTGTAATCGTGAATGCCGACAGTGCTAAACGATCTCCATCTTTTGCTGCCGCTGTTAGATGCGCACCAGTTAAACCAGCAGCTGTTCCATCTCCACGTTTTAACAAATCAAAGGCGCGTTCTGGCGCAGCTGCAATTCCTTCACGTGCGTGACGTAAAAGTGCTGGACCTGCTGCGTATTGTTCGAAACATCCGCGAGCACCGCAACCACAAAGTTGTCCATCAATCACCATGCGAATATGTCCAAGTTCTCCAGCGGTTCCGTAAGCGCCGCGATATAACTCGCCATTTAAAATAATTCCGCCACCAAGTCCAGTTCCAAGAATCAACAGAATTGCATGAGTTGATCCTTTACCCGAACCAAATTTGTACTCACCCCATGCAGCAGCGTTTGCATCATTTTCAACAATTACATCAAGACCGAGTCGGTCTTTTAACTCTTTACCTAAATTAACGCCGGTCCATCCAGCAATATTTGGTGGAGCCAACATGGTCTTGCGATCTGCCGAAACAAATCCGGCGGCAGATAAACCAACTTTGGAAATCGGTGATGGCGATTGCGCCATTAACTCTCGGACTAAATCTGCAACGCGATCGGTGAGTGCAGTGCCACCCTCTTTTGGAGTGTCTTTGCGAATCCGAGCAAGAATTTTTCCATCTTCATCAACTATTCCACCAAGTAATTTGGTACCGCCGACATCAATACCAATAGCAAGTGTCATTAGCCCTCTATGTGTGCTTTCAATTCCTTCAATACTTGATCAATAAAAGATTTCTCAGCTTTTTGGCGCATCATCGCCGGTACTGGCATATTCAATTCAACGGTTAGCGCATAAGTAAGAACGGTTTCATCGCCGTCTGCTTCTAATTTATAAAAACCATCCATGGCGGTTAATAAATCTGCATCACTTAAAGAAAAAGAAATCTGCGCTGGAGATGCGCTCCACTCGTAATCCAAGACAACGGTGTCCCGCAAAGGGCCAGAGTTGACTTTCATCTCCACTTTGGTCGCCCGTCCTTGCGCATCACTTTCCACTACTTTTACGGCAGTAATTGCCGAAGACCAGGTTGGGTAATTGACCAAGTCGCTGATCACCGCATTTACATCTGCGAGTGGGGCTTCGATCGTGGCGGAGGCTTGGGTTTGGCTCATAGGGCAAAGATACCCTTCTCATAGCCATAACTCCTGCGCTAGCGTTTGGCCTGTATCCACCTTCGACAGACCAAATATAGGAGCGGGTTTTCCATGAATCAGATTCACGTCCCGGCCTTAGTTCCTGCCCCATCAAGTGGCAACTTAACTGACCTAGTGGCTGATCGTGCGCACTACGAACCAGAGCGGGTAATGCTCTCTCGTCCTTTGGGTGAAGGATGGCAAGAAGTAAGTGCGCGCACCTTTGCCGCCGAAGTTCGCCAAGTTGCCAAAGGTTTAATTGCTCTTGGAATCAAGCCTGGTGATCGTGTTGGAATTTTGTCCCGCACTCGTTACGAATGGACGATTTTAGATTTTGGTATTTGGTTTGCTGGCGGAGTTGTAGTTCCAGTTTATGAAACCTCCGCTGCCGAACAGATTCAATGGATTCTCGAAGATTCTGGCGCCGTTGCAATTGTGGTTGAGACTCCAACACATGCCGCACTTGTTGAGACAGTGCGAACGAAAGAGTTGAAAAATATTTGGACCATCACTGAAGGCGCCCTAGCTACTTTGACTGCCGCAGGAACAAGCATTGCCGATGATCAAGTAGAAGCACGTCGCAACGCATTAACCCCTGATGATTTGGCAACTTTGATTTACACATCCGGCACAACTGGAAAACCAAAAGGGGTAATCCTGACGCATGGGAACTTCATATCTGAATGTGGAAATGTCGTCGAAGGTGCCGCCGATTTATTTTTACGTAAAGATGGCTCAACTTTATTGTTCTTACCTCTTGCACATGTCTTTGGTCGAATGATTGAAGTCGGCGCTGTAAGAGCTGGTTTACATCTTGCCCATTGCTCAGATCCAGTTGGAAAATTAACTGCTGATCTACAATCTTTCAAACCAAACTTTGTTTTGTCTGTACCAAGAATCTTTGAAAAGATTTATAACGGTGCAGAAGCAAAAGCAGAAGCCGCTGGAAAAGGAAAGATTTTCCGTACAGCCGCCTCAGTTGCAATCGCCTATAGCCAAGCAATGGAAGAAGGGCATATCTCCTCTGCATTGCGAATTAAGCACGCATTATTTGACCACTTAGTTTTTTCAAAGTTGCGCGCAGTCATGGGTGGCAATGTTGATGCAGCAATTTCAGGTGGTGCTCCCCTCGGTGAGCGTTTAGGCCATTTTTATCGTGGCGCCGGAGTGCGCGTGTTAGAAGGCTATGGATTAACTGAAACCACAGCAGGTGCGACTTTGAATTTAACCCAATCTTCAAAAGTCGGTTCTGTCGGTCGACCATTGCCAGGTACTACCGTAAAAATCGCCGAAGATGGCGAAGTCTTACTTAAAGGTCCAATTGTGATGCGTGGATATTGGCAAAATGAGGCCGCAAATAAAGAGGTCTTCACTGAAGATGGATTCTTTAAGTCAGGGGATCTTGGCAAATTAGATGACAATGGATTTTTATATATCGTCGGCCGCAAGAAAGAGTTGATCGTTACCTCAGGTGGAAAAAACGTCGCACCAGCCCCACTTGAAGATCGCCTTCGCGCACATCCGTTGGTTAGCCAATGTGTAGTTGTCGGTGACAATAAACCATATATCGCGGCATTAATAACCGTAGATGCAGATGCCATCAAGGGCTGGGCTGCTGCAAATAATAAAGGTGGTGCAACAGTTGCTGATCTGGCAAATGACTCAGCATTGATCGCCGTGATCCAAACAGCGGTTGATGAAGCAAATAAATCTGTCAGTAAAGCTGAATCAATCCGTAAATTTAAAATTCTGCCAATTGATTTCACAATCGCTGGCGGTCAATTAACCGCAAAGATGTCAATCAAACGACATGTTGTGCAAAAAGAGTTTGCAAACGAAATTGAGAGCCTCTACAACTGAGCGGTCCGAGCGGATACGTATCGCCCGTGACCTGCATGATGGTATTGCACAAGAGTTAGTTGCCCTCGGCTACTCACTTGATAAGACCCTGACTGGCTCCACGGTAACTCCAGAAGTAAAAGCCCAATTACGTGAAGTTAGATCGCAATTAACTAACCTTACAAATGAGTTACGTGCCGAGATTTTCTTTTTGCGTAACTCGGGTACCCAAAACTTAGGTCAACTCTTGCAATCATTAGTGGGCCGTTTAGAGAAGCAACATGAAATTAAAATCTCCACCACAATTCCACTAGGGCTGACCCTTGATGAGGATCTTTCTTATCAGATTTACCGAATCATCCAAGAAGTACTGACTAATTCAATTAAACATGCAGATTCGACTCAGATTCAAATGCAATTAAAAACTAGTGGCACTAAATTAGAACTGTTTATAACTGACCAAGTGGTTACAAATGAATACGACAAGGAAGCAAAAGATCCAAATACCTTTGGATTGATCGGAATCCAAGAACGTAGTGACCAAATCAATGCGATCTGCGAATGGGTCCATAATCCAGATACCGGTTTGCGCTTTACCCTTTCAGTTAATTTGATTTAAATATGGTTCGCGCGCTGGTAGTCGATGACCATCCAGTAATACGCGAGGGTGTGATTAAGGCACTCACTGATGAAAAGATTGATGTTGTTGCCCAAGCTGGCTCCCGCGCCCAAGCAAGAGCCCAGATTGCTAGTTTTAATCCAGAGTTATTAATAATGGACCTGCACTTACCCGATGGTGATTGCTTAGATTTAATTTTATGGGTGCGTGGTATCTCTAAAACCGTCGCCATTGTCGTATTTACCTTAGAGGATGATCCGAATTATTTATTAGCCGCAGCCAAAGCCGGGGCAAGTGGATATGTCAGCAAGAGTGCCCCCATAAGTGAGTTAGTGGAATCTGCGCGTCACGCCTTGGTATCACCCTTAGCATTTTCAGCCAGCCAATTATTAAGTGCAATTAATTTTGAAGCTAATAAGCCGGTGCTCTCACTTCGTGAACTTGAAGTGGTGGAAAGATTGGCACGTGGATGGAGCGCTAATCAAATCGCAGAGGATCTTTTCTTGAGTACAGCGACTATTAAGAGCCACATTGCATCCCTTTATCGAAAACTCGAATGCTCTAATAAGACTAGTGCAGTGACTAAAGCAAATTCACTGGGATTGATTAAAATCTAATCTGAAATAATCTCTTCAAACCGCGCGCCGATGCCTTCCCAACTCCATAACTGCTCCATCCATACTCGCCCAGCGGTTCCCATTTGAGCACGAAGTTTTTCATCTGCTAATAGTTCAATAAGTGCAGCACTTACTTCAAGGTGGTCTCGCCCATTTACTAAAATCCCAGTTTTCCCATCAAGCACTGCATCTGGAGCACCGCCTGATTTGCCGGCTATTACTGGCACGCCACATGCGCTCGCTTCTAAATAAACAATCCCTAAACCTTCGACCTCTAATCCTCCGAAACGCGATCTACATGGGGCGGCAAAGATATCGCCGAGTCGGTAATAATCAGGTAAAAGTTCATGCGCAACTCGTCCGGTAAAAATTACCGAATCTTGCACTTTTAGGTTCCGAACTAATTTTTCTAACCGCTTTTGATAATTTCCGGTCCCTACTAATAAAAGTTTACTTTTAGGAAAGTGCTTCAGGATTTCTGGCAGCGCTTTAATTAATTGATCACTGCCTTTACGCGGAACCAATCTGCCGATTGAAACAATTACCGGCGCTCCTTCGATCCCCCATTTTCTCTGCAATTCAAGAGATTTGGCCGCAGGAGTAAACCGAGTTAAATCAACACCGGGTGGAAGATGCACTAATTTGCTGTGATCTTCTCTCAACAATGCGTTTACAACTGCTCCCCGAGTGAACTCCCCGAGGTAAGTCATTTGATCTGCTTGTGCACCAATGCGTCGCAAAAGGGCCGAGAACAACGGCATCCGGGCCCACCAAACTTCATGACCGTGAGTTAGCGCAACAATATGTTTAGCTCCAGCTTTACGTAGAGATTTGGCCAACAAACCCAACGGCGCACTGGCTCCAAAAATTATATTTTCACATTTGTAGGCTGTGAATAGCTCAGTAGCTTTTTTTGCTAAGCGCGGAGTTGGCAGTAAAACTTTTGCAGTATCGCGAATTACCCTGATCCGATTTTCTTCCCACATCTGGTGATCAAATTTGATTACTTCATCTTCCGGACTCTGCCGTGAAGTTAAAACGACAAAGTTTCGTTGTAGATTTTTACTTGCTTGAGCAAGTAGTCCATGAATAAAGGTCTCAATTCCGCCCGAACGTGGTCCAAAATCGTTTGTCACAACAAGGGTGGTGATCACGTTATAGCCGAACCGCTCCTGCAAATCTCATCTGATTAATAGGTGCAATCTTTACGCGAGATCCAGGTCGTGGTGCGTGAACCATTCTTCCGCCACCTAAATAAATACCCACATGGCTAATGGGACTTTTAAAAAATATTAAATCTCCCGGTTGCAGTTGTGAACGTGAGATTTTTCGCCCATATCTAAATTGCGCACGTGATGAATGCGGAATTGAAACTCCAGCAGATGCAAAAGCACGCATAGTCAAGCCAGAACAATCCCACGTTTGCATTCCGGCTGCACCAAAAACGTACCGATCACCGATTTGGGCAAGGGCATATTTGATGGCTTTACCAGAGCGTCCACTAACACCTCTATACGATTTGGCCGCGCTCTTTGAACTTGCGTAATCATTTGCTTCAGCACGTTTTTGGGCCGCTAGTAATGCTTTACGTTCTGAGGCTTTAAGAGATTTAAGAATTATTTCTGCGTCGGCTAGATTTTTTTGGGCTGCTTGAGCTTGACGGACAAATTTTGCCTGCGTAGCACGTACTAATTGCACGCGATCTGTCACTACTAAAGTAGTTTGTTGTAATTTCTGAGATGCTGCTGAAAATCTGCGAAGTTCAACCGATTTTCTCCGAGTTAAAGAATCTAAATCTCCAGCGGATGCTAAATATGCTTTTGGGTCTGCAGCAAAAAGTAATTGGAGTGATGCGCTATACCCACCATTAATGTATTGATCAACCGCGATCGCACCTAAGCTTTTTTGAATCGCATTCAGCTCCCGCTTTTGCGAGGCTGCTTTTTTCTGAACTCCAGCTAACTCTTGATTTAATTGCGATAATTTAATCTTTGCTTCCTGGGCCCCTTCGGCGGCAGAGGCGGCAGCCTCTCGCAAATAGTTGACCTTGGCTTGGATCTGCAAGAGCCGAGAAGAAGGCGCTGCATTCGCTGGGACCGTCAGGCTGCCGAGTAATAGGGCAGTAGTGGCCAGATAGAGACCAGCCCGGGTAAACATGTTGACAAGGTTAACCCGCGAAAGGGGGCTGGCTCAAACTCTAAATAGATTTGCGCTGGTGAGAGCAGTTTGGGTGGGCTGGGCGAGTGGAGTGGGTGTGGCAAGTTAGATTTGCCGGTGTGAGCGCGAAATTGATCCCCGGAGTAAATGGCTGCCTTTTGGTCGGGGCAAATCTGGCCACCACAATCGCTGGTCGCTCTCATCCATTGCGGGCGGGTGCCGAATCAGATCGAGAATTTTTCAGAACTTTACGGTCGCAAGCGGATCTGATCTTGGTCGGTGGCAGGACATTCACTGCAGAGCCGTACCGTCATACCCCAGTGCCGATCGCGATTTATGCAACTAATAAATTAGTTGATCTCAAATTAAATCCAATTGCACGAGTAGTCAGCGGAGATCTTGGCGATGTTATTGCAAAGTTGCAAAATGCTTTTGGTGGAAGTGCAAAGATTTTGTGTGAAGGTGGCCCTACATTGATCAGCACGCTTATTGCAGCAAATCTATTAGATCAACTTTTTCTATCACGTTCCACGCTGGCCGGCGACAGTGATTTTTTCGATGTAAATATAACCAATGAGATGCTACTCGCAAGTAATTCTGCGGTACTTGCTCGCTACCTGAAGCATTAACACATTTAAAGAGGCGCGCCTTCCCTAAATTTCAAGGGGTTATCTTTACCCTTAGAGGATGGTTAATGCAGTTGGAATCAATGATTTTCCAGCAGCAGCCGCGGCCTTGCGGAGTTTCACACCTCGCATTGAAATTGAAATTGAAGAAACTCCAGCACCTGCAAAGTTAGCAACTCATGCTTTGGCATTGTCTGCAGAATGTATTGTCGATGATGAAGAGTTGGCATCTGGAAGATTTGTTTTACTTTACGAACCAGAAGGACATGAGACTTGGGATGGAAATTTTAGATGTGTAACTTTTATTCGGGCCCAAATGGAGTTGCAGATGGGTGTAGATCCTCTTCTTCCTGAAGTTGGCTGGTCTTGGTTTGAGGATGCACTAACTGGACTTGAAGTGACTGCAACAAGTGGAACAGTTACGCAAGCAACAAGTGCATCTTTCGGTCAATTAGAGGAACGTGGCAATGACTCTGAGATTGAGATCCGCGCGTCATGGACAGCGATAATTTCTGCAAAAAATCCAAATGAAATTGCTGCGCATTTTGCAGCGTGGTGCGAATTGCTGGCGCAGTGCGCTGGCTTAGCACCGATAACATTGGCTGATGGAGTCGCATCAATTGCCCGAAATCGTTCCTGAAGAGTCTGTAGAACAATCAGAGGTAGTTGAGTTACCACTTCGTGATCAGCCCGTTGCAGGGATGTCTGAGTTAATTACCGATTTAACGGGGTTAAAAAATGCATGTGCTCAATTAGCAAAAGGTACCGGTCCGATAGCGATCGATGCTGAACGGGCTTCGGGTTACAAATATTCGCAACGCGCATATTTAATTCAGGTTCACCGTAAAGATGGTGGCTTGCATCTGATCGATCCGATTCCATTTAAATTAGAAGATTTTGCGCCAATGAATGAGATATTACAAAGCTGCGAAACAATTATTCACGCGAGCACTCAAGATCTTCCTTGTCTGCGCGAGATTGGCTTAAACCCAACCACATTATTTGATACCGAACTTGGTGCCCGAATTGCTGGAATGGCCAAAGTTGGTCTTGGTCCATTAACCGAAGAGTTGTTGGGCTTTCGTTTAGCAAAAGAACATTCAGCCGTTGATTGGTCAATCCGACCATTGCAACAAGATTGGTTAATTTACGCAGCCCTTGATGTTGATGTGCTTCTTGATTTAAGAGATGCGGTGGAAGCAAAATTAATTGAGAACAAGAAGTTAGCGTGGGTTAATGAAGAGTTTGCCGCCATATTGGCATCCCCTACTCCTACACCTAAAACTGATCGATGGAAAAAAACTTCAGGTATCCACAAAGTTAAGCGTCCGGATCAACTTGCAATTGTCCGCGAACTTTGGCGGGTTCGTGACGAGATTGGACGCGAGAAAGATATTGCGGGCGGGCGGATCTTAAGTGAATATGCGATTGTTGCTGCTGCGGCAACAGTGCCAAAAAATATTAATGAGTTAAAAGGAATCTCGGCATTCACTCGCCAGCCGCCAGAGTTGTTAAAAAAATGGTGGGATGCAATTGCAATCGCTAGCGCTAATCCAGAGTTGAAAATTAAAGGACCACCAAGTGATGCTCCCCCAACGCAGATGCGCGTTTGGCGAGAGCGCGAACCTGTGGCTTATGCTCGGCTAACGCATGCCAAAGCTAGGTTGAAAGAAGTCGCTGCAGCCAATTCGATTCCGGTTGAAAATATGGCCTCCCCTGATCTAGTCCGAAAATTGTGTTGGTACGCACCGTTGCCAGATTTAGCCCAGGTCGAAGCGGCGTTGGTCAAAGCTGGGGCTCGAAAGTGGCAAATTGACTTAATTGGGCCGACGCTGGCCGCAATCCAATCTGAGACGGAGCCAGTACTCATTCCAGCCGATGAGGGTGAGCCTGCTGTATCGGAGTGATGGAGGTAACTTTTATTTACGCAACATAAAAGTTGCGTAAATACCCCCTGCCCAGTAACTTTTAACTATGTTGAGTAATTTCCTAATCGGCTTACGTGAAGGTCTTGAAGCCGCATTAATTGTTGGCATCTTGGTGGCATGCATCATCAAGACAAATCAGCCGGGCAAACGAAAATTGCTCACCGCAATTTGGATTGGTGTGACACTTGCGATCAGTGCCAGTTTCGCACTCGGTGGATTTTTATCATTTACCTCCGCCGAATTAACTCCTCGCGGTGAAGAGTTTTTTGCTGGAAGCACCTCTTTGCTAGCAGTAGTTTTGGTAACTTGGATGGTCTTCTGGATGAAACGCACCGCGCGATCATTGCGTGAAGAGTTGCATGGAAAAGTAGCTACCGCTTTATCTTCAGGTCCAATAACTCTTGCAGCAGCTGCGTTTTTTGCAGTTCTACGTGAAGGTTTAGAAACTTCACTTTTTGTTTATGCAAATTTCCGTTCCATTAATGGTGAAGGCGTCGGCGCTGGACCAGCAATTGGATTAACTGCTGGCTTGGCAGTTGCCGTATTTTTAGGTTGGGCCATTTATCGTCGGGCCATCACTTTAAATTTAGGAACATTTTTCAAAATTACTGGTGTTGCATTAATTGTGATTGCAGCTGGAGTTTTGTCCTACAGCGTCCATGAATTTCAAGAGTTGGGTTGGATTCCAGGCGCGGATCTATTTATTTGGGATACGACCTCATGGATGACCAAGGAGTCAATCCCCGGTTCGATCCTCGGTGGCACGATTGGCTTTGATACCACCACCTCTTGGTGGCAGTTTGGCTTTTGGGGCCTCTACTTGTTCATCACGCTGCAGGCCTATCTTGCCCCCGCTCGCAAAACCGTCGCTGTTTAACCTAACCAGAACTTCCAGTTTAATTTACTGGCTAGTAACATCTTCCTCAACCGCTTTTGAATTTAGGCGCTAGAGAAAAGGCAAGCAAATGGCTGCTTCAAGTAAATCAATAAGTGATGTCTATTTAATTGATGCAGTTCGCACTCCATTTGGAAAAGCTGGCTCCATGTATGCCGGCACTCGCGCTGATGACATCATGGTCCGTTGCATCCGCGGATTGTTAGAGCGCAACCCAAGTATTGATAGCGCAACAATTGATGAAGTTGCAATTGCAGCTGCTTCACAAACAGGTGATCAAGGAATGAACATTGGTCGCAGCGCTGCATTGTTAGCCGGTATTCCAAAAACAGTTCCTGGATATTCAATTGATCGTTGGTGTGCAGGTGCAATGACATCAATGACCACACTTGCTGGCGGAATTGCAATGGGCAGTTATGACTTAGCACTTGCCGGTGGAGTCGAACATATGGGCAACCACCCAATGGGTGAATTGATGGATCCAAACCCAAGATACATCGCGGAAAAACTTGTAGATCAAGATGCACTTGCAATGGGTGCAACCGCAGAGCGTTTACATGACATGCTCCCCCACTTAACACGGGAACGTGCCGACAAATATGCATTAAATAGTCAAATTAAAACTGCAAAAGCTTATGAGGCTGGGGAAATTCAAAGAGATTTAATTCCAGTTGCAATCCGCAGCGAAGAACTTGGATGGGGTGTTGCAACTGTTGATGAACCACCACGTCCTGGAACAACACTAGAAGCACTTGCTGGATTAAAAACTCCATTTCGTCCCGCAGGCCGGGTTACTCCTGGAAACGCCGCAGGATTAAATGATGGTGCAACCGCAGCATTACTTGCTAGTGGAAAGCGCACTGAAGAATTAGGACTAAAACCAAAAGCTAGATTAGTAACTTTTGCTTTCGCTGGCGTAGAGCCAGAGATCATGGGATACGGACCAGTTCCAGCAACTGTTAAAGCGCTTGCAAAAGCCGGATTAACAATTGATGAGATTGGTGCATTTGAAGTCAATGAAGCTTTTGCGATTCAAGTTTTAGCATTTCTAGATTACTTTGCAATTGCAGATGATGACCCCCGAGTTAACCCTTACGGTGGGGCAATCGCCGTTGGACATCCCCTTGCATCTTCTGGAATTCGGTTAGCGCTAAATCTTGCGCGCACCTTTGAAGAACATCCTGAAATTCGTTACGGCTTAACCACGATGTGCATTGGTCTTGGAATGGGTGGAACGGTGATTTGGGAAAATCCAAATTGGAATTTTGGCAAGCAAGATAATGCTAAAGGTGGAAAGTAATGAGTACGCCAAGTACAAGCACACAAGCACCTGAAGAAGTAGTAACAAACGCACTCGTTCGCGAAGTGGATTTAACGCCATTTGGTTTCAAAGGAAAGATGGCTTTAATCACTTTAGATAATGGATATGACCACAACCGGCCAAACACCATTGGTGTCAAAGGTTTGCAATCCCTTAACGCAGCGATTGATGCAGCGATTGCAACTAACGCAGATGCGATTGGAATAACTGGGAAACCTTTTATCTTTGCCGCAGGTGCTGATTTAAGTGGTGTAGCTGGGGTTGCAGACCGCAAACTTGCACATGCTTTTACCAAATTAGGACATGATGTCTTTCGTCGTTTTGGTGAATGCGGTAAACCTACTTTTGCTTTTATTAATGGATTAGCACTCGGTGGCGGACTTGAAATTGGATTGCACTGTCAATATCGAACACTTGCAACTACTGCCATGGTCGGCTTACCTGAAGTATTTCTTGGTTTAGTTCCAGGTTGGGGCGGGGCAACTTTGTTGCCCAAATTAATTGGCCCTGAGTTAGCAACTCGAGTAATTATGGTCAACGCCCTAAATAACAATACGATGCTTAAATCTCCGGAAGCTTTAGAAATTGGAGTGGTGGATGCAGTTTTTGAACCAGCAGATTTCCTCGAGCAATCAATAACTTTTGCCAGCCATATTTTAAGTGGTGCCAAGAAAATCACTCGTGCGGATCACACGAAAGTTGATGCATCTTGGGAAAACGCTGCCAAGATCGGCGCTGCTGCAGCTGTTAAAAAGTTTGGTCGTGCCGATATCGCATCTCCTAAAGCCGCTTTGCGATTAATTGCTGATGCGCGTACCGCTACCCGTGATTCAGGTTTTGCCGCAGAGGATGAAGCGCTAACTGAATTAGTAATGAATGACCCTCTACGTGCTTCTTTGTACGCTTTTAATTTAATTCAAAAAGGTAAAAAGAAGATTGAAGGTGCTCCAAAACCTGCGCTTGGACGTAAAGTCACCCGTGCTGGTGTTGTGGGTGCTGGATTGATGGCCTCGCAACTAGCGCTTCTAATCATGCGTAACTTGAAGGTGCCAGTTGCTATTACTGATCTTGATCAAGAGCGGGTTGATAAGGGAATTGCCTGGATCAACAATGAGATTGATACTTTGGTTTCAAAAAAGCGGGTCCGTCCAGATGAGGCCGCACGGTTGAAATCTTTGCTTTCCGGATCTGTTGATAAAACCATATTTGCAAAATGTGATTTTATTATTGAAGCGGTCTTTGAAGAGTTATCGATCAAGCAAAAACTCTTTAAAGAACTAGAGCAAATTGTTACGCCGGAGTGTATTTTGGCGACTAATACCTCTTCACTTTCAGTTACCAAGATGTCTGAAGGTCTTAAAAATCCAGAACGGGTTATTGGTTTCCACTTCTTTAATCCAGTCGCCGTAATGCCATTACTCGAGATTGCCCGGACTGAAAAAACAGATGATGCAACTACCGCTACTGCGGTATCTGTTGGCAAGGATTTGAAAAAGACGATGGTGATCGTCAAAGATGCCCCAGCATTTGTGGTCAACCGATTGTTAATGCGTTTTATGGGCGAGATTACTGATTCACTAGATGAAGGAACTCCTTCAGAGATTGCCGATAGTGCGATGGATCCGCTTGGCTTGCCAATGACCTCATTTGAATTACTTGGGTTAGTTGGACCAGGTGTTGCATTGCATGTTGGTCAATCATTAAACGGTTCTCTTGGTGAGCGTTATCGCATCAGCCCAACAATTGAACGTTTAGTGAAATCTGGTGTAAAAACTTTCTATATCAAAGATGAAAAAGGTAATCAGAAAATTAATCCAGATGCAGCAGCATGTTTGCAACCAGGTGATAAACCAGCAACTGCCGAAGAGGTTAGGTTGCGGGTGCTAAATGCTTTGGCAAGTGAAGCTCGAATGATGCTTGATGAAGGGGTTATTGCCACTGCCGCTGAAATTGATTTATGTATGATTTTAGGAACCGGTTGGCCATTACACCTTGGCGGAATCTTGCCTTACTTGGATCGTGAAGGAATTAGCGAGGCTGTGACTGGTCAGCGTTTCCATCAACGTGGCGTTGCATCTCTTCCATAAGCCCAAGTTCGCCAGTACTGCGCAACTCAACAAGTGATCGGGCAATTCTTTGTGCGGTAATTCCTAGATCACTCAGAATTTCACCACGTTTTGCATGTTCAATAAAGGTAAGTGGAACGCCAATTGAATGAACTGGAGTATTTAATCCGGCATCACGGAACATCTCGGCAACGGTGCTACCAATGCCAGAGTGACGGATTCCATCTTCAACCACAACTACTGCGCTATATCTTTGCGCCATCGTGAGAAGGGCCGCTGGTAAAGGCTTAACCCAACGTGGATCTACAACTGTTACTCCAACACCTTCACGGTATGCCTGAGCTGCGGCTTCAACGCAGAGTGCCGCCATTGCACCAACGCTAACAATTAAAAGATCCGCACTTTCACCACGGTACAAAACATCGATCCCATCGCGCCGTTCAAATGCTGGCAAGTCCGCTCCTACAGCTCCCTTTGGAAAGCGGATCAAAGTTGGGCGATCATTGATATTCACTGCTTCATTTAATAATTCGCGAAGTTGAGTTCCATCACGCGGTGCACCAATTTCTAGCGTTGGAACTATTCCAGCAACTGCTAAATCCCAAATTCCATGATGAGACGGTCCATCATCACCGGTTACTCCAGAACGATCTAAAACAAAGGTGACTCCTGCACCATGTAGCGCAACATCTAAGAGCAGTTGATCAAAGGCGCGATTTAAAAATGTTGAGTAAATCGCAACCACTGGGTGCAAACCGGCAAATGCCATTCCTGCCGCACTTGCGGTGGCGTGCTGCTCGGCGATACCAACATCAATTGTACGGGATGGAAACTCTGCTTGGAATTTATCCAGGCCAGTTGGTCCGAGCATCGCTGCGGTTAGTGCCACGATATCTTCGCGTTTGCGAGCAATCTCAATTAATTCACTTGAGAATACTGAAGTCCAACTTGTTGAAGAGGGATTTACTGGTTCACCAGTTTCGGGATCGATAACCCCAACTGAGTGGAATTTATCCGCTTCATTTTGTTCAGCAGGTGTATGGCCGCGACCTTTTTCAGTAATGGCATGCACAATAACTGGAGCACCAAATTGTTTTGCTTGTTCAAGTGCGCGCTCAAGGGCTGAAATATCATGGCCATCTACTGGCCCTAAATATTTAATTCCTAAATCTTCAAACATTCCTTGTGGAGCGATGATGTCTTTAATCCCCTTTTTCATGCCATGCAAAGTCTCAAAAATTGGCCCACCTACAACTGGGGTCTTCTCTAAAACGTTCTTGCCCCAATCCAAAAATTTCTCATAACCTTGTGTCGTTCGCAACGTACTCAAGTAATTTGAAATTCCACCAATAGTTGGACTGTAAGAACGTTCATTGTCATTAACTACAATTACAAGTGAACGCTTTTCAGCTGCGGCAATATTGTTTAACGCCTCCCAAGACATTCCACCAGTGAGGGCACCATCACCAACAACCACAACAACACTTCGATCTGTGGCTCCCTGCAACGAGAATGCGCGCGAGATTCCATCTCCCCATGAAAGAGCAGCCGAAGCATGTGAATTTTCAATTACATCATGCACACTCTCAGCCCGATTTGGATAACCGGATAATCCACCACGTTGACGAAGTTTTTCAAAGCCATCTGCACGTCCAGTTAAAATTTTATGTACATAAGATTGATGTCCGGTATCAAACAAAATTACATCTTTAGGAGATTCAAAGATTCGGTGAATCGCGATACTTAACTCAACAACACCAAGATTTGGGCCCAGATGGCCGCCGGTCTTACTTACCGATTTAATTAAAAAGGTGCGGATCTCATGAGAGAGTTGATCCAATTGCTCGTGGCTTAAGCTTTGTAAATCTGCAGGGCTATTTATGGAGTTCAGTAACTCACTCATATCGCCCCCCGGAAAAGATAATGTGCTTATTCTACTTGCTGGGTTACTTTCCGCTCGGCAGAAGAGATCTGAGCACGTACTGCATGATGCCGCCATGACGGTAGTAATCGGCTTCACCTGGGGTATCAATTCGCACCCGCGCGCGGAAGGATTTATCCCCGTAAGAAACAGTCACCTCTCGAGGTGTGCTTCCCGAATTGAGTTCCTCAATACCGGTAATCGAAAAGAGTTCATCACCAGATAAGTTTAATGATTGCGCACTTTGACCTTCAAGATATTGAAGTGGCAGCACTCCCATGCCAATCAAATTTGAACGATGGATCCGTTCATAAGATTGCGCAATTACCGCTTTCACACCAAGAAGTGCTGTTCCTTTTGCAGCCCAGTCACGAGATGATCCTGAGCCATACTCTTTACCAGCAAGAATCACTAGTGGTACGCCACTGCTTTGATACTGCATTGATGCATCATAAATTGTGGCTTGCTCGCCACCACTCAAGTAATTCCGAGTGAAACCACCTTCAACACCATCTAGTAATTCATTTTTCAATCGAATATTTGCGAAAGTTCCCCGAATCATTACTTCGTGATTTCCACGTCGTGATCCATATGAATTGAAATCTTTGCGATCAACGCCATGCTCGGCCAAATATTTACCGGCAGGAGAATCTGCTTTAATATTTCCGGCAGGTGAGATGTGATCTGTTGTTACTGAGTCTCCTAGTTTTGCTAATACGCGGGCATTCTTAATGTCTTTAACTGGAACTGGATTTCGCGGCATTCCTTCAAAGTAAGGAGGTTTGCGGACATAAGTTGAATCAGCATCCCATGCAAAAGTTTTTCCAATGGGGGTATCAAGTGCTTTCCAACGATGATCGCCATCAAAAACTCCAGCGTAATCTTTAGTAAACATTGCTGAGGTAATTGATGATTCCACAACGGCAGCGATCTCTTGAGCTGATGGCCAAATATCTCGTAAGAAAATTGGTGCACCATTGGCATCATTGCCAAGTGAATCTTTCTCAAAATCATGATTCATGGTTCCTGCAAGTGCGTATGCAACAACAAGAGGAGGTGAGGCTAAGTAGTTCATCTTTACATCGGGACTAATCCGGCCTTCAAAGTTTCGATTACCTGACAACACAGCCGCAACTGCTAAATCCTGCTCATTAACGGCTTTGCTAATTTCTACTGGGAGTGGTCCTGAGTTTCCAATGCAGGTGACGCATCCATAACCAACCAAGTTAAACCCAAGTTTTTCCATGTATGGCATTAACCCGGCGCGCTCGTAGTAATCCATGACAACTTTTGAACCTGGAGCAAGAGTTGTTTTCACCCAAGGTTTTGAAGTTAATCCTTTTTCAACTGCTTTTTTGGCTAGTAGTGCTGCACCAAGCATTACAGATGGATTAGAAGTGTTTGTGCAGGATGTAATTGATGCGATAACTACATCGCCATTTTTAATTGTGGTGGCTTTCCCATTTACTCCCACTGCAATTGGAGCTTTCCCAGTTTTTTCGGTGAAGTATGTCGGAAGTACCTTGGCAAACTCGGTTTTTGAATCAGTGAGTGAGATTCGATCTTGCGGACGTTTTGGACCAGCGATGGATGGAACAACGGTTCCTAAATCAAGTTCGACAACTTCAGAGAAACGTGGTTCAACTGAAGGGTCATGCCACAGACCTTGCAACTTCGCATAAGTTGAAATCAATTCGACTTGGCTTTCACTGCGACCCGTTAATCGCATGTAGCGCAAGGTCTCTTCATCAATTGGGAAGATCGCACATGTTGATCCGTACTCAGGACTCATATTTCCAATAGTGGCCCGATTTGCCATTGGAATTTCCGCGACACCTGGACCGTAAAACTCGACAAACTTTCCGACAACTCCATGTTTGCGCAATATCTGGGTAATTGTTAGTGCCAAATCTGTTGCAGTTGTTCCGGTTGGCAATTTTCCAGTTAACTTAAATCCGACAACTCTTGGAATCAACATTGATACTGGCTGGCCAAGCAAAGCCGCTTCGGCTTCAATTCCGCCAACTCCCCAACCAAGCACACCTAAACCATTAACCATGGTGGTGTGTGAATCAGTACCAACAACGGTATCTGGATAGGCCCGCAATACTCCAGAAACATTTCTGGTCATAACTACCCTTGCTAAAAATTCAATATTTACTTGGTGGACAATTCCAGTGCCAGGTGGCACAACTTTGAATTCATCAAAAGCACCTTGCCCCCAACGCAAGAAACGGTAACGCTCGCGATTACGCTCATATTCAACATCGGTATTTTGTTCAAAAGAGGTATTAGTTCCAAAAAAATCTGCAATCACTGAATGATCAATAACTAACTCAGCTGGTGCGAGTGGATTTACTTTTGATGGGTCTCCCCCAAGTTCTACAATCGCCTCACGCATAGTCGCTAAATCAACGACACAAGGGACGCCGGTAAAATCTTGCATTATTACTCGAGCGGGAGTGAATTGAATTTCAGTTTCAACATCTGCGGTTGGATTCCACGCAGCAAGTGCTTTGATCTGTTCAGCGGTGATATTTGCACCATCTTCATGGCGCAAAAGATTCTCAAGCAAGATTTTTAAGCTAAACGGCAGATTGTTAGCACCGGCAACTCGAGTGATGTCAAAGATTTCATAATCAGTTGCATTTACCTTTAATACGCTCTTGCTATTTAATGAATCTTTGCTCATTTCGCGCCTTCCAAATCTATCTTGATATCAAGATATTACCGGAATATAGGTAGCAATGCACTCGACGTGAGCGGTCATCGGAAAGGCATCAAAAGCTGCAATAGAGCTTAATTTGTACCCGACATCAGCAAGGTAGGCGGTATCTCGAGCCAAAGAGGCTGGATCGCAAGAGACATAACAGATTGCTCGCGGAGCTAATTTAGCCATCTGTATCACCACGTCATTGCCAGCGCCGGCGCGCGGCGGGTCAAGCACAATCAAATCTACTTTGTTTAAACGCGGTAAATATTTTGCGACATCACCCTGATGAATCGTTACTGCGCCAGTATTTGCAAAATTAACTTTCGCATCCTTAATTGCACTCGCTCCGGTTTCAATTAATTGGACAGTGCACCCACGGGCAGCAAGTGGTTTTGCAAACAAGCCAACTCCACCATACAAATCAAGAGCGATATCACCAGCCTTTGGGTCCAGTTCAGAAAGAACACGAGCAATAAAAACTTCAGGGGCTTTTTTATTTCCTTGCCAAAAACTGTCGATACTTACTTGGTACTCAAATTTCTCCCCATTAACTTCCACAACTTCACTTTGCAGCATTGGACCTTCAGCAACTCGAACTATTTCGTTTTTCTCAAGTACAACTGATCTATCCCCCGTGGAAGAAGTTAGTACTTCTACACGATCTTGTGATGCCCATCTTTGTTTGGTAACTTCTGGAAGATCTAATGCGGGTGCGGCGATTAAACAATCATCAATTGCATAAAGCTCATGTGATCTTGCTCCAAGAAAACCAACTTCGCCATCTTTCCCGACGTGCATTGAGATTCTGGTCCGATATCCAAGACCATCTTCAACTCCATCAATCGATAATGCTTGCACCTCTACATCCAGATCCATCTTCGCTAAGCGCGCAAACTGCTCTTTAATAATTCCGCTTTTAAATTTGCGCTGCGCAGTAGGTGAAATAAATTGAAAATCACAGCCGCCACAACCTTTTGCTTTTGCATGTTTGCAAGGTGGCTTAACCCGGTCAGGTGATTCAACCAAGATTTCAATTGCATCTCCACGACAAAACGTGGAACCTGTAGATGTAATCTGTGCTTTCACTGTTTCACCCGGAATGGCGTATCGGACAAAAATTACCCATCCATCATGGCGAGCAACTCCGTGGCCGCCATGGGCCATTGCCGCAATTTCAACCTCAACAACTTGGCCAACCTGCAATTTGGCGGCTTTGTTGCCGCCTTGATGGGTTTTGCCAACTCTGCCCGTTGCGCTCATAACGCGAGGGTATCGGGTGTAGGTTTGCCCTTATGCACGTCGTCGTCATGGGGTGCGGTCGCGTCGGAACGCTGATCGCGCAGCGGTTAGAAGCAGCTGGTCATAGCGTGGCGATAATTGATCAAAATCGGGAATCATTCCGTAGGCTCGGTGCAAATTTTGATGGCACTACAGTCACAGGTGTTGGCTTTGATCGCGACACATTACTTGAGGCAGGAATAGATCGTGCAGAGGCTTTTGCAGCGGTAAGCAATGGCGATAACTCAAATATTTTGGCCGCTCGTGTTGCCCGCGAAACTTTTGGGGTGAAAAATGTCGTTGCCCGAATTTATGATCCAGGTAGAGCAGAAATTTATCAGCGGTTGGGAATTCCAACTGTAGCGACAGTTGTTTGGACCGCCGATCAGATTTTGCGCCGCTTGCTGCCTGATGGTTCACTTTCAGAATGGCAAGATGCGACTGGCTCAATCAAATTACTTGAGGTTCATCTGCACGAAGGCTGGTTTGGTCAACCCGCAGCAAAAATCGAGGAAGCAACTGGTGCGCGTTTAGCATTTATCACTCGGTTAGGAAAAGGCGTACTTCCTAATGAACATACAGTTTTGCAAGAAGGAGATCTAGTCCACTTATTAGTAATGGAAGATCAACGTGAAAATGTTGAATTAACACTGGCGCAATCTCCTGGGGGTAAATAAATGAGAGTTGCAATTGCTGGCGCCGGAAATGTTGGTCGAGCCATTGCGCGCGAACTTTTAAGTAATGGACATAGTTTGTTGTTGATTGATAAAGATCCCATGGCCATGAAAATGGAATCAGTACAGGATGCTGATTGGTTGATGGCTGATGCTTGCGAGATTGCATCTTTAGATAATGCAAAATTAAATGAGTGTGCAGTATTTGTTGCCGCTACCGGTGATGACAAAGTTAATTTAGTAGCATCGTTTTTAGCAAAAACTGAATATGGCGTTCCTCGTGTTGTGGCTCGAGTTAATCACCCAAAAAATGAATGGATGTTTGATTCCTCATGGGGTGTAGATGTTTCAGTCTCTACTCCGCGGATGCTTTCAGCATTAGTTGAAGAAGCGGTAACAGTTGGTGATTTGGTGCGGCTATTTTCTTTGCGTGCGGGTGAGGCAAACCTGGTAGAGATTACATTGCCAGCTAATAGTCCCTGCGTTGGTAAAAGAGTTGCTGATATCGAACTGCCAGAAGATTCCGCACTTTCCGCAATATTGCGTGATGGCCGAGTTTTAACTCCTAAGCCGGCAGATGCTTTTGCCGCAGGTGATGAGTTGATTATCATCGCCGCAGCATCGGCTGAGCCTTTATTGCAACAATGTTTTGCACCTGAGCATTAATTTAAATTAAATAACTTCGGTTTCTGTTTTAGCTTTAGGTACATTTCTAATAATTAACCAACTGCCCCACGCTGCTGCAATAAATAGTGGGTAACCCATAACAATTCTGGCGATACCTAGAAGATCGACATTCCCAGCACGATAAAGCGGATATTGAACCGCTAGGCGTCCAAAAAATAACCCAACCCAAAGCCAGCCAGCTTTTATGTAGGCAGCGCGGCGGATTGGATCTTTGCGCCAAGCCAAGTTCTCACCCAAAATTGGTCCCAACATTAATCCCAGAATTGGCAACTTAATTAGATTCAAAAACAGATACAAAGTTCCATAAACCACATTGATGATCAACCCTGGTAAATAAAAATTTTCAGCTTTACCACTTTTGGTTGCAAAGAAGGCACAAATTGCCACTCCAAACAAACCAGATAGGGCATGTTGAATTGTGTCTTTTTTAATTAATCTCGCTAATGCTAATCCCGCTGAAAGAATTAGCGCATAGGTAACAGATGGTCTAATCTCTTTTGTCACATAAAATGAAACCATAAAAACTAGTGCTGGAAGGCCAGAGTCAATTAAACCTCTTGTGCCACCTAGTGCGTTTACAACTTTTTCTTTATCGTCGCTCATGCTTTTCCAGTCGACCCAAAACCACCAACACCGCGATCGGTTCCTGGCAAATGAGTAACTTCAACAAAATCCGGATGCTCTACTTTTTGAATAATTAACTGTGCAATTCGATCACCACGTTTAATCTCAATGGCTTTTGTTAAATCATGATTGATTGCGATTACCTGAATTTCACCCCGATATGAGGCATCAATAGTTCCGGGGGTATTTACCAATGACATTCCTTGCTTGATCGCCATGCCAGAACGTGGATGAACAAATGCCGCGTAACCAGGTGGTAATGCGATTGCAATTCCAGTTGGAATTAAGGCCCGCTCCCCCGCAGCCAAAGTAATGTCGATCCGCGAATATAAATCAGCACCGGCATCACCTGGTTTTGCATAACCGGGCAATGGTAGATCTGGATCCAATCGAGTGATTAATAAATCTTTCATGGATTAATCTCGAAATCTGGATCCACAAAGGCTAATAATTCCGGATGTGCGCGCACATGCTTTAAATACTCCTCAGGAGCATTTTCTAGGAAATGCGACATCGGCACCACCACAAATAATGCTGCAGCTCTAACGGCAAGTGGGCCATCTGGAGTATTCAACCTTCCTTCTGCATGGGTGTAAACCTTACGACCTACCTGTCCGGAGATTTTCGCGGTGATATGCAAAGTACTACCCATCGGAACTGGTTTAAGAAAATCCGTTTCTAAGCGCGCAGTGACAGCAGGAGAGCGAATTAACCACATTAACTTTCCTAACGCTTCATCAAATGCCAGTGAAAGTAATCCACCGTGGGCTAATCCCGGTGCGCCCTGATGATCGTGAGTGACTGTAAATTCTGCGGTTAAATTTGCACCTTCACCTGCATGTGCTACCAAATGCAATCCGGTTGGATGTAAGTCGCCACAACCGAAACAATGGCCAAAATGGGATGGGATTTTGGTACCAATCGGTGGCGCTTTTGGATGACGTGGTGGAATCGATGCTCCATCAGGTGGTGTGGTGCTTGCAACACGACTCATAAGTAACAGGATACCGCTAACCGAGTACCGTGATCTCTATGGCGCCCACTCCAAATAATAATCTCAGTAATAGCGTCACCTTTCGTGAGGTCATTTACCCTTCGTTGGCTCCAATTTCATTTGCTTTTTTCCTACTTTCAGTCATTGGTGTGATCTTCGCATCAGCATATGGATCCGCCTGGGGTTGGTTTGTAACTTTGCTGCTAACAATTTTAATCTCTTCTGGTATTTATCGCAGCCGATTAATTATTGAAGTTAAAGATGGAAAATTATTTGTAGCTGGTGCCAAAATCGAAAAAGATTTTATTGGTCAAGTCACTGCCCTAGATCCTGCCGGAATGAAGTTGTTACGCGGGCGCGATGCGAACGCAATTGCATTCACCGCAATTAGATTTTGGATCAAGAGTGGAGTTAAGGTTGAAGTAAAGGATGCAAATGATCCGGTGCCTTACTGGTTAATTTCTAGTAAGCACACCGAAAACCTTGTTAGCGCTATTAATAAACTTTAAGCGCACTCACGACATACAGAGGTTGGGCCGTCGCCTTTTGCTAATTGCGAACGGTGATGAACCAAGAAACATCTTGAGCAGGTAAATTCATCCGTTTGCCGAGGCAAAACTCGAACTGTTAACTCTTCGCCGGAAAGATCAGCGCCGGGAAGTTCTAGATTTTCAGCAGCTTCTGCTTCATCAATATCAACCTGTCCAGATTTTTTATCAACCTGACGGGCTTTTAACTCTTCAAGTGATTCTTCATGTAACTCTTCATCAACTTTTCGGGGCGTGTCGTAATCTGTTGCCATTTCGCCCTCCCTCTCATCTCAATCATTTTTCACGAATTTTTCGCTGCTTGCTCTAGTAGTAAACAACGGTGCGAGCCGAATTATGCCTCTCAACTTCAAAAAGGCTGGCATCCGGTGTGCGTGTCCACCCCTGCGCAACCGGGCCAAATTTAAGAAAGGCGGGTAATTTGCAATCCACGGGCAGCTTGACGCTCAAAATGCACCTCTCGCTTATCTTTAAACCGCTCTGCCTCGATCTTGGTCTGATCTAAAAAGGCGGCCAACTTGTCGCGATTAGCCTCACCAGCGGCTGAAAGGCCAATCAGATCCATTACGCCCCATGCCCGTAATACCGGCTGAACTACCTCTTCTAAATGAAGATCCAGGTCGTAAATTCCGGCGAGCGCAATCTGGACTGATTTGCGACCAAATCCGGGGATTCCATAACCAGGCATTGCGAAATTAACCACTACATCAGAGATCGCTTCAACAACTGCATCGGGTTCTAACTCAATAGCTGCGCCAATTAAATTACGATAAAAAAGCATATGTAAATTCTCATCCATTGCCACACGGGTCAACATTGATTCGCAAATTGGATCATCCGAGATCCGTCCGGTATTTCGATGCGAGATGCGGGTTGCCAACTCTTGAAAGGTTACGTAAGTAACGGTGTGCAACATGTCATCTTCATATGGGGTTTGATAACCAACGCTCATATGCGCCATCCGCAGATCTTCTAATTCGATTGGATCTACGCCACGAGTTGCCATTAAGTAATCCCGTAACACAATTCCATGTCTGGCTTCTTCAGCGGTCCAGCGATGAATCCAATTTCCCCAAGCGCCATCTTGACCCATCGAGAGAGTGATCTCAGTGTGATAACTCGGCAGATTATCTTCAGTCAATAAATTTAAAACTAATGAGTTTTGCGCAACATCAGTCAACCGTGAATCTTTGGCTTCCCAAGCATCACCATTTAATGGGCCAGCAAAGGTACGCCCCTCACTCCATGGCACATACTCATGTGGGTACCAATTTTTTTGGATCGTTAAGTGGCGGTCTAACTCTTTGGCAACAACTGGCTCGAGGTCGCGGATTAAGCGAGATTGAATCTTTGGGTCATAGCTGGCCATCACACGCTCCAATCGAGATCAAATGTTGGTTACGGGAAGGAAGGTTACGCTACCGTAACCAAGCCCGCACTCCTAGACTCGCGGACATGAAGAGAATCCTGATCGCTGAATGTGGCCAAGAGATCGCCTCCTTTAACCCAGTTCCCAGCGAATTGGACAGTTTCCGGCTTTCAACACCGGCTGAGCTGCTTCCAGAGCATGAACACCTAAAAACTGAGATTGGCGGGGCCCTAAATATTTTCAGGGCGCGCAAAGATATTGAGTTAGTCGGGGGATTCGGCGCTCGCTCCATCACTTCAGGGGGGACAACCTCGGCGGCGGCGTGGAAATTCATTTCAGAAAGTTTTCTGGACTCATTAAAGGCTGCCGGAAAAGTGGATGGCGTTTACTTTTCATTGCACGGTGCCATGGGAGCAGTTGGTCAATTGGATCCAGAAGGATACCTATTAGTAGAAGCCCGAAAAATATTAGGTGAGGAAGTGCCTATTGTTTCTTCATTTGATTTGCACGGCGTAATCACCGATCCAGTTTTGAAGAGTTCAAATGCGATAACTGTTTTCCATACCTATCCTCATATAGATTTATTCGAAACAGGTCAACGCTCGGCCAGATTGTTGTTAAAAATTATGGAAGAAGGAGCAAGGCCGGTAACTGTACGCGCTCGGATCCCGGCTTTAGTTCGTGGTGATGAATTAAAAACAAAAACTGGTTTGTTTGGAAAATGCATGGATGAAGCGATTGCTTTGGAAAATTCTTCTAAAGGCCTTTCGGGGGCAATTTTTATTGGCAACCCCTTTACTGATGTTCCAGATCTTTCATCAAATGTAATTATCTGCACTAATAATGATGAGAAATTGGCAGTAGATACCGCAACTAAAATCGCAGCAGATTTCTGGAAGGTTCGCGAGCAATTGCAAGCACATTTGACTTCAGTGCCTGATGCAGTTGCAAAAGCATGTGCGGCTAAAAGTGGAACCACGATTTTGGTTGATGCCGCCGATGCCACAAGTTCTGGTGCATGTGGCGATAGCAACGTGGTGCTTGCTGAATTAATCAAGCAAGGTTATGCCGGAACAGTATTGGCTCCACTAACCGATCCTGCTGCAGTTGCTGCTGCTTTTAAAGCCGGAGTTGGCAATACAGTAACTACAAATATTGGTGGTGCACTTGATCCCCGGTACACCCCATTTGAAGTAACTGGAAAAGTTCATCTATTAAGTGATGGAGAATTTAATAGCGAAGTAGAAGGCGAGCCATGGCACGCTGGAAATTGTGCGGTTCTAAAAGTAAAAAATATCACCCTAGTTTTGATGAGTAAGCCAGTTAGTTTGCATAACCGCTCGCTTTTCTATTCTCACGGACAAAATCCAGAGAAATTTGATTTGGTAATTGTGAAATCACCGCATTGCCAAGATCACATGTACTTAAATTGGGCAACTACATATATAAATGTTGACGCTCCTGGAAGTACTAGTGCCAACCTTCCATCTCTAGGTCACACCATTTGTCGCCGGCCAGTATTCCCACTTGATGCAAATGTTGAGTATGTGCCTGAGATAACTGTTTATCGCCGTTAATTTAAAAGCTTAAGCAGATTTGCATGAAGATATGGTCCGGCAGCGATAGTAAAACTTTCATCAGCTGAGTCGCCGCTTAAATTACTTAATGTTGCACCGGCTTCAGTTGCGATTAATCCCCCGGCTGCTAAATCCCACGGCTTTAAACCAATCTCAAAAAATCCATCAACCGCACCTTGTGCCACAAAACATAAATCAACCGCCGCTGCGCCAAATCTTCTGATGTCACGAACTTCTGGAATTAATTTTGCAAATTTTGCACCTTGTTCGCGCCGGGTTTCACTTGAATAAGAAAATCCAGTTGCAAGTAGCGCATGTGATAATTCAATTGGATTATTAACTTTAATTTTTTGTGGTTGGCCGTTATTGATCGCAACAAATGCGCCACCACCACGCGTTGCACTCCAAATTGTTCCGCCGGCAAATGCTGGTACATAGACAACACCAGCAACAGATTGACCGTCAATTTGCGCACCGATGCTGACATTCCAACCAGGTAATCCATAAAGATAATTAACAGTTCCATCAATCGGATCGATCACCCAAGTAACTCCAGATTTGCTTGCAACGTCAGCTCCTTCTTCGCCAAGCAATCCATCTGCTGGTCGAAGTTTGGCCAGCATTGAAGTAATCAAAGCCTCACTTGCCAGGTCCATCTGGGTTACGACATCAACCTCACTTGATTTGGTACTCACTTCAAGGTCGGCCGGACGATCGAGCAGCAACGCCCCAGCAGCCAAAGCCACTTTTTCTGCAATCTGCACAAGTTCGAGGTAATTCATCCCTATATCCAATCACTTTTGTGGCACCGGTCCGCCAGTCTGTCTGCCGACTTTTCCATTTGCAGATGGCTAGGCTTACCCGCATGGACAAAGAGCTGCGGATACTTTCCGAAGATGATGGGTGGATCACCCTCGCTGACGATGGTGGAAATCATTATCGTGCTCGCAAACGGGAAAGTTCTTTACATCAACCACATCTAACTGCCGTTATAACAGATTCGCCCCTAAGTATTAAAGAGATTCAAGCCAGACTCCGTGGCGGCGAAACAGCGCAAGAGTTAGCCGCAACAACTGGAACTCCAATTGAAAAAATTGAGCGATTTGCTGGACCAATTATTCATGAGCGCAATCACATCATTTCGCGGGCACTAGATACTGAGATCAAACGCAGTAGAAGTGGCGGAGTACTTGGTGATGTAGTTGTTGAACGCCTTGGAGCACGTGGAGTAGAAGCAACCAATCTTGATTGGAGCGCATACCGCCGCGAAGATGGAGTTTGGACAATTAATCTTTCTTACCCAACTCGTGATGGACATGCCAGCGCACAGTGGGTTTTAGATTTAACGCGTGGGACTTTAGCTGCTGAAGATGATGGTGCTCGCTGGATTTCCGGCGATGATCGTGCGCCAGCCGAAAAAGTAAAAGCCCAACTTCCGGCTGATTTTGGAAGTGATCGTGCAGATTTTCAAACTCGCCCAGCACGTGAGGTGCTTGAGAGCCGTGAGATTCGTGACGCTCCACGACTTTCAGTTATTCGCGAAGATGTTGAACCTAACTCTGAAGCAAGTGCAGATGGCGTAACTGGTCGTGCAAAAGTTCCGACTTGGGATGAGATTATGTTTGGAAAAAAGAGCGACGATTAAGTTAAGTGACTCAAAAAAGGAATTAACCGTTCTTCATCGCTAAGTGCTCCATGATGACCAACCATGGCAGATTCTTGAACAGCGCGTGCTGGCTCGATCAGAGTTACATCTGAATTAGCAATCAAAATTAAATCACCCATCCGGTCTAGCGCTTGTGCTGAAGTCGCTGCTCCAAATAATTGCGTATCAACTGCTTCTTGCTTGCTCATCACTTTTGCTAAATCGCCAAGTGCATCTTTCCATCTCGCCGGAGCATCTTGTATTGCATGCTGATGTAAATAAATATGTCTGGCCCGAGGTTCTCCCCCAAGTAAGGCCACTTCATCACTTAAATGATTCAAAATAACCGGTTGTTCGCTATTTACCATTCCATGATCGGCGGTAACCCACAATCTGGTTCCAGCTGGCAGATCTGAAATTAATTGCCCAACAAAATGATCAATTGCTGAAAGTGCGGTAATCCATGAATCAGATCCAACTCCATCTTTATGGCCGGCTACATCTACCTCATTTGAATATAGATAGACAAATGCCGGGGCAACTTTCAAAGCATTTTGTAACTCATAACGCATTGCATCAAAATTATTAGCACCTCTAAAGGTGGCACCCCGTAAAACTGCTTCAGTAAAACCACTACCTTCATAACGTGAGGCAGAAATATTTGAAACATTTATACCGGCTTGCATCGCACGTTCAAAAAGAGTGGGAATTGGTTGCCAAGTACGTGCATCAACTCGAGCATCCCATTTAAGCGCGTTTAATAATCGATTATCACTATAAGGAATTCGCACTGTGTAACCCAGCATTCCGTGCTCTCCTGGAAGTGATCCCAAACCAATGGAGGAAATACTTGTTGCTGTCGTGGCTGGAAATGAAGTTTGCATTTGATGCGATGAATTCATGGAACTCAAATTTGGGGCGAAGTCGCGATATTTTTCTAAGGCTAATAAACCCAATCCGTCGATTAAGTAAAGAATTTCGCGAGCACCATCAGATTTCGCAAGACCCAATGAGTTTTCAGTATTAAGACCCAATGTATTAAAGATCGAGGGGGTGATCTGCCACAAAGATTTATTCATTAGATTCACTTTACAACAATCGATAAGAATTCCCTTCTTGCGCGTGGCAAGCGCGTAAAAGCCAGGTATTCAAGAGAGAATTGTCTTCATGCCTCCTGCAAAAACCAAGAGCTCTAGAGCCAGTAAACCCAGACAACCAACCCTTCCACCAGGGCCAGGCAAGATCGTTGATATTGATGTTTTTAGTGAGATGTCAGAATCATTTTTGGAGTACGCCTACTCAGTTATCTATGCGCGTGCCCTTCCTGATGCCCGCGACGGTTTAAAACCTGTACATCGCCGCATCTTGCACCAGATGTCTGAGATGGGACTACGGCCAGATCGTGGACATGTGAAGAGCGCTCGTGTTGTTGGCGAAGTAATGGGAAAGCTGCACCCACACGGAGATACCGCAATTTATGATGCATTAGTTCGCATGGCACAACCATTTTCAATGCGCTTAACAATGATTGATGGTCACGGAAATTTTGGATCACTTGATGCCGGTCCTGCTGCGATGCGTTACACCGAAGCTCGTCTTGGTGCAGCAGCGATGGCGATGGTTGGCGAAAGTGATGAAGATACTGTTGATTTTTCGGGCAACTATGACGGCCAAATACAAGAGCCACGAGTATTGCCTTCTGCATTGCCAAACTTATTAATAAATGGCGCAACTGGAATTGCTGTTGGTATGGCCACCAATATGGCCCCTCACAATGTCGGTGAAATGGTTGCGGCGACATGTGCATTAATTGAAAACCCAAATGCAACTTTGAAATCTTTGATGAAGTTAGCGCCGGGTCCTGATTTTCCAACCGGTGGCCAGATAGTTGAGCAAGAAGGAATCTTAGAAGCGTATGAAACTGGACGGGGCTCTTTCAAAATTAGAGCAACTGTCACCATGGAAAAAGTTAGTGCCCGCCGCCAAGGAATTGTTGTTACTGAATTGCCATACAACACCGGGCCGGAAAAAGTAGTTGAGAAGATCGCTGATTTAGTAAAAGCGAAGAAGATTCAAGGCATCTCAGACATTATTGATCTATCTGATGGCCAACATGGAACCCGGATCGTCATCGAAGCTAAAACTGGATATGACACCCAAGATATCTTGAATGATCTTTACCGATTGACCCCAATGGAAGAAACTTTTTCGATAAATGCTGTTGCCCTAGTAAATGGTCAACCAAAAACCTTGTCCTTAAAGGAGTTATTACAGGTTTATATTGATCATCGAATCAGCGTGGTAACCCGTAGATCAAAGTACCGCCGCTTAAAAGCCACCGACAGATTACATATTGTTGAAGGCTTACTGCGGGCGATCATCGATATCGACAAAATCATCAAGTTGATTCGTGAAAGTGATGATGCGGATGCTGCAAGAAAGAAGTTGATCGCTACTTACAAATTATCTGAGATCCAAGCAAATTTTATTTTAGATATGCCACTACGCCGCCTCACTAAATTTTCACGGATTGAACTCGAGGGCGAAGAGAAAGATTTGAAGGGCATTATTTCCGCATTAAACAAGTTACTTAAAGATCCAGAAGCAGTTCGTACTGCAGTCGCTGATGAATTAAAAGCCCAGGCAAAGATCTTTGCAACTCCACGGAAAACGAGATTAGGCGTTAAGTAGGCGAGCCCGTCCGACCGCTTTAAAAAGTAGAAAAGCAACTGGCAAAGTTACTAATGCGCACAGCCATCCGTAACTTGAAAAAGCAATAATCAAACCAGCAATCGCTCCGCCAAGTGCGCCACCGCCATTCATCAATAAATCAGATAGACCTTGCGAGGCGGCTTTCCCCTCCAACGGAACAGATTCAGCCAATAGCGTGGAACCAGCAATCATGGTCATCGACCATCCCAAACCGAGTAAAAATAATCCAATTCCTAATTGAAATACAGCATCTGCATATGCCAGACCAGAAACGAGCGCTGCTAAAAGTAAAATCAGTGCACCTAAAATTATGGTTTTTTCGCGGCCAATTCGGTCTGTTAATTTTCCAATCAATGGTGAAAAGGCATACATACCAAGTACGTGCACACTGATTACTAAGCCAATCAGACGCAGCGCAACATCAACATGTCCCATATGAACTGGAGTCATCACCATAATTGTCACCATTGCGATATGACCGATCACAACAGAAGTTAAACCAAGCAACGCCTTAGGTTCTGATCTAACAATTTTAAAAGCGGCTCGAGTTTTAACTGCCTTTTGCGTGACATTAATATCGGCTTCGGTGCGAGCCAAAAGGTATGGATCAGGTTTCAAAAAGATCAAGATTAATGTTGCTGCGAAAGTCAAAGTAAAGATCGAAACTATGTACGAACCAACAAGCCTCGGAAATCCAAGTGATTGCGCCAATGTTCCAGCGGGTTCCATCAAATTCGGTCCTAAGACTGAGCCAACTGTTGATGCCCAAACTACCAAGGAGAGATCTCTGGCCCGATTTTCATCAGTTGCTAAATCAATTGCGCCGAATCTGGCTTGATATCCAGCCGCAGATGCGCCACCAATCATCGAGGCGCCAATCAAAATCATAAAAAATAAATCATTTACTCCACCGATCAAGGCGCAAGTTGCCCCTAAGCCACCAACAAAATATCCAGTACTTAACGCTCTGCGTCTGCCACCAAGTGCGGTCCATTTGGCTAGTGGCAACGCTAAAAGCGCTGCGCCGACAACTGTTGCAGTTTGCACTAAACCCGCAAGCGCATCTGAGCCAGTAATTTGAACAACAAGCAGCGAGCCCGCTGCAAAAGTACCGGAGACACCCAATCCAGAAAGAGTTTGTGCACCTGAGAGGATCCGTAAACTTTTCTTTTGAATTACTGCAATCTCTTCTTGCCCTAAGTGATTGCTACTCATTCTTAAACGTCAATACGTTCTAGGTCAATCTGATTAGTGCCAATAAAATCTCTGCGCGGAGCAACTTCATTTCCCATTAACAACTCAAAGATCTCTTCAGCTTTTGCGGCATCTTTGATCGTGATTCGACGAAGGGTGCGTTTAGTTGGATCCATTGTAGTTTCCCGCAATTGATCAGCATCCATTTCACCTAATCCTTTATACCGTTGGATGGGTTCGCGCCAGCGTTTTCCATCTTTTTCTAAACTCTTTAAATGTTTTCGCATCTCATCATCTGAGTAGGTGTACTGGAAATCTCCGCGCTTGGCGCCAACCATCTCGATTCGGTGCAGTGGCGGAACTGCTGCGAATACCCGACCATCATCAATGAGTGGGCGCATATAACGAAATAGCAAAGTTAGTAATAAGCAGCGAATATGCGCACCATCGACATCAGCATCAGACATCAAAATAACTCGGCCGTATCTTGCTTGATCTAAATCAAATGATCTACCGGAACCGGCTCCAATTACTTGAATGATTGATGCGCATTCAGAGTTATCAAGCATCGCTGATAGCGAGGCTTTTTGGACATTTAAAATCTTGCCGCGGATTGGTAGCAAAGCTTGGAACTCAGAGTTACGTGCTGATTTTGCGGTACCAAGTGCTGAGTCACCCTCAACGATAAATAGTTCAGTATGTTCAACCTCATCTGAACGACAATCTGAGAGTTTTGCTGGAAGTGAAGATGATTCAAGCGCATTTTTGCGGCGTTGCACATCTTTATGTGCCCGTACTGAAACTCGAGTTTTTGCGGCGCCAGCAACTTTTTCTAAAATCAAACGTGACTGAACTTTGCTGCCGCGGGCCGCGAAGTAACGAGTTAACTCTTTCGAAATAACCGCAGCCACAATTTTGGTGGCGGCAGCAGTTCCTAAAATCTCTTTAGTCTGCCCTTCAAATTGTGGTTCAGACATTCGTACTGTCACGACAGAAGTAAGACCTTCGAGCACATCATCTTTGATTACATCTGGATCACTTGCTTTAGTAATTCGGGAAGATTTCAAAGTTTCATTAAATACTTTTGTAATTGAACGCTCAAAGCCAGCCATGTGCGTGCCACCTTTAGGAGTAGCTATCACATTTACAAAGGAACGGTTTGTCGAGTCGTAACCTTCGCCCCAACGCAACGCAATGTCAACCTCCATGTCACGTTCGACTTCAGTCGGCACTAAATGCCCGGCGCCATCTAATACCGGAACAGTTTCAACATAATGTCCCCCACCCTTAATGCGAATCACATCGTTAACTGCCTTATCAGGCATCAAGTAAGTGCAGTACTCAGAAATTCCACCAGTGAAATGAAACTTCTCAGTGGTTTGCACAAGCGTGCGATGATCATGAACCGTAATTGTTAATCCAGGAACTAAAAATGCAGTTTGCCGGGCCCGGGCATGAATATCGGTGATGTCGTAATCGGCTTCCTTTAAAAAGATTTGTGGGTCTGACCAATATTTAATGCGGGTACCAGTTCCTTTTTTCGGAGCTTTCCCACCTTTGCGTAAGCCAGATTTTTTACTGAACTTTGCATCTGGTTTTGCGCTATCAAAATTTCCAGGTGCTCCACGTTGGAATGAAATCAAGTGCAACGATCCCCCGCGCGAAACTTCAACATCCATTCGAATCGCAAGTGCATTTACAACTGATGCTCCAACTCCATGCAAACCACCAGATGCACCATAAGATCCGCCACCAAATTTTCCACCGGCGTGCAAACGGGTCATGACAACTTCAACCCCACTTAATCCGGTCTTTGGCTCGGTATCTACCGGGATGCCGCGGCCATCATCACGGACCTCAATTGAGCCATCTGTGTCCAAAGTAACTTCCACATTGTGGCAATGTCCAGCCAGCGCCTCATCTACACAGTTATCGATAATCTCCCACAGGCAGTGCATCAAGCCGCGGGAATCGGTGGAACCGATATACATTCCGGGACGCTTACGGACCGCATCTAGCCCTTCTAGGACCGCTAAGGATTTTGCGTCATAGATGTTGTGATCTGCTGCTTTACCAGATTTACCACTCTTAGCCGGCTGGCTAGCCCTTTTAGCGCGCGTAGTGGGGGCTTTAACGGCTGGACTCATGATTAATAAGGGTACTTGGTGGAGGTGCTAAATCTTCGCAGGTGAGCCCTTAACTTGAAATGATCTATATCTCTTCTAAATTTTCGACACGAAATTCACAGCATTTTAACCTGCGGGGAATAACTTCAGTGTGTAATGATGTTCCATTAGTAGGAACCAACTAGGGCAGATTGAAGGGATGGCGATGAACAAAATGAATACTTTGGAACACACACCGCTAACCGCACAAGATCGTTGCGATCGTTGTGGCGCCCAGGCATATGTTCGTGCCGTACTCACCAATGGAGGCGAATTGATTTTCTGTTCGCATCACCATCGTGAATTTGCTACCGGCTTAAAAGCTGCGTCGATTGCCATTCACGACCAAAGTGATCGCATTACCTCAAGCGCAAACGAGCGTTAATCTTTAAAAAGTTTTTAACTTAGCGGTGGTGCTTCAAAACCAGCGGTTTTGTGAGCGCCATCGCAAAATGGTTTATTAGCGGAGTGACCACAACGACAAAGTGAAAATCCATTCTCGCTCTTAATTATATTTCCATCTGCATCTAGAAAATCAACATCACCGGTAACCCGGATAGATCCATTCGCTTTTACTTGCATAGTTACTTTTGGATTTTCGCTCATTTTAAAGGCTCCTTTATCTTTAATCTAGGTAGTCGCGCAGTACTTGGGAACGTGATGGATGGCGTAATTTCGACATTGTTTTTGATTCAATTTGGCGGATCCGTTCACGGGTTACGCCGTAAACCTTGCCGATTTCATCTAAAGTTTTTGGTTGTCCATCTGTTAAACCAAAGCGCATTGCGACTACTCCTGCTTCGCGTTCTGATAATGTATCAAGGACAGAATGTAATTGTTCTTGAAGTAATGTAAACGAAACTGCATCTGCCGGAACAACTGCTTCAGAATCTTCAATCAAATCACCAAACTCTGAATCTCCTTCTTCACCAAGAGGTGTGTGAAGTGAGATTGGTTCGCGCCCATACTTTTGTACTTCAACAACTTTTTCGGGCGTCATATCTAACTCTTTAGCGAGCTCTTCAGGCGTTGGTTCGCGACCTAAATCTTGCAACATCTGACGTTGAACACGAGCAAGTTTGTTAATGACTTCAACCATATGTACTGGGATACGAATTGTGCGGGCCTGGTCTGCCATCGCGCGAGTAATCGCCTGACGGATCCACCAAGTTGCATATGTCGAGAATTTATAACCCTTGGTGTAATCAAATTTTTCTACTGCACGGATCAGACCCAAGTTTCCTTCTTGAATTAGATCAAGAAAGAGCATTCCGCGGCCGGTGTAACGCTTCGCGAGCGAAACTACCAGACGTAAGTTGGCCTCAAGAAGATGGTTCTTAGCCCGGCGACCAATTGCAATAATTTCATCCATCTCGCGCTTTAACTTCTTATCAAATTTCGTTCCGCCGGCGATGATCTCTTCAGCAAATAATCCCGCTTCAACTTTTTTGGCCAATTCAACTTCTTGCTCTGCGTTTAGAAGTGGAACTCGGCCGATCTGCTTTAAGTAATCCTTTACTGGATCTGCGGTAGCACCTGCGGTAACAACAGTCTGGGCAGGAAGGTCATCTTCTTCAGATGCGGTTAATGAGAAAGCAGCACGATCATCTTCAACTTCAACCGGCTTTTCTTTTCGCTCGGCATCAACAATATTTTCAACGCCTTCTAAATTATCGGTTACTAACTCTTTCTCAAGAGCTTCAATATCTTCTAACTCAACCTCTTCTAACTCAACCTCTTCGCCATCAACAGTTACTTTAATTGGCTTAATTTTTGATGCTGCAGGTGTAGCAGTGCTTTTAGCTGAAGTAGGTGCAGTGGGTGCGGTAGCCGCAGAACTTTTTCCACCTGTTTTGGCCATTTTTAATTCCGCTGCTAACGCTATTTTACGTTCTGCTAACTCTGCTAACTCGGCCTTAGTTAAAATCTTGGGACGTACCTTAGGCGCAACTGATTTTGCCGGAATTTTTTTCGCTGGGGCTTTTACAACTTTTTTTGCCACTGATTTAACGGCCGTTTTTTTCGCTGGTGCCTTCACAACTTTTTTTGCCACTGATTTAACTGCCGTTTTTTTCGCTGGAGCGGCTTTTTTGGCAGGCTTAGAAGATGGCACGTAACGTCCTTACTGATATTTTTCTAAACCCGCTGATCCAAGTGGACCGGGGTAAAAAACCTTATGGTGACATTATAATTTCTTTCACCCCATCGGCGCACATTTTCGCCCCAAAAGTGCACAGATTGAGTTCAAATCTGGCTCAGATCCCAGAATCTGAGAACTGTTGCTAGCCGCCAGCTCGGGCAAGGGCTCTGCGGATAATCGTCCCTACCGCTTCAACTTCGACCAAAAACCCATCATGGCCAAAAGGTGAAACCAAAATATCTGGAACTTCAGCGGTAGGAGTTAATTCAAAAATTTCCTGCTGCAATCTTGGTGGGAATAAGCGATCGGTATCAATCGAAACCACAATCACTGGAATCTTTATCGATCCGAGTGCGGCTTCTACTCCCCCACGATCGCGACCGACATCATGAGAGTTCATTGCTTCAGTCAAAATTAAATAAGTATTTGCATCAAATCTGCGCGCCAATTTATCGGCTTGATGATCCAAATAAGATTCAACGGCGTAACGACCGGTTTCATCTCCTTGCATTTCGCGACCAAAACGCACATCCATCTCAGCTTCAGTTCGATAAGTTAAATGCGCAATTCTGCGCGCAATTCCCATGCCCTCAACTGGGCCAAACTCTTTGTCGTAAAAATCTCCACCATAAAAATGTGGATCTTTTTTAATCGCTCTAATTTGAATACTTGCTGCGCCAATTTGATCTCCAGTAGCAACAGCAGATGATCCGATTGTGCAGATCGCACCAACGCGGTCGGGGTGAGATATCGCCCATTCAAGGGCGCGCATTCCGCCAAGAGAAGGCCCTACGGCAAGTAAGTATTTTGCGATTCCAACTTTTTCAGTAAAGGCATATTCGGCAGCGACCATGTCGCGAATTGTGAGATATGGAAAACGTGAACCATATGGTTTTCCATCTGGAGAGATTGATGCTGGACCAGTTGAACCTTGGCATCCACCAATTACATTGGGACAGATGATGAAATATTTATCAGTATCAAAAGGCAACCCTGGGCCAACAAGTGATGGCCACCAAGCAGGTACATCTGACCATCCTGTTAATGCGTGGTTAATCAAAATTGCATTGTCGCGACTTTTGTTTAACTCACCCCAACTTTGATAAGCAATGGTGATATTTGTTAATACTTCACCAGATTCAAGTTCGAGATCACCGATATTTATAAATTGACGTTCTCCTGGTTCGTGATGTTCACGCCAAGCACCGCTTACCGGCAGAGTTTTGTCGGGTGCACTCATTTGAGCACACCCGACAAACAACCAGAAAGGGTAATTTGCTTAACCTTTAGCGGCGGCAAAACCTATTTCGAGGTCTGCTTTGATGTCATCAATATGCTCAATACCAACACTGAGGCGAATTAGCCCCGGTGTTACACCAGCAGTTAACTGCTCTGCTGCTGATAGTTGGGAGTGAGTAGTTGATGCAGGATGAATAACAAGTGAGCGCACATCACCGATGTTGGCAACGTGGCTATGTAATTTAAGAGCTTCAACAAATTTCTTACCGGATTCAATTCCGCCCTTGATTTCAAAAGAAAGAACAGCGCCACTTCCCTTAGGTGAGTACTTCTTGGCAAGTGCATGCCATTTTGATGATGGAAGTGAGGCGTAATTTACTTTCTCAACCTGAGCATGTTTTTCTAGCCAAGTTGCAACAGAAAGTGCATTTGAAATGTGACGCTCAAGACGCAGACTTAGGGTTTCAAGTCCGATTGATAACAACCAGGCGTTAAATGGGCTAACTGCAGCACCAGTATCGCGAAGTAGTGTTAAACGAATCTTGAAGATGTAAGAAAGGTTTGCACCAAATGGTGAACCCACGCCCAAGTTAACTGCGTAAACCAAGCCGTGATAACTTGGATCTGGCTCATTAAAGTTCTTGAAACGTTGTGGGTGTTTTGCATAATCAAAGTTACCTGAATCAACAATTGCACCAACGACTGAGTTTCCATGACCGGAAAGGAACTTAGTGGCTGAGTAAACAACCACATCAGCACCATGTTCGATTGGCTTAATCAAAAATGGGGTTGCAACAGTGTTATCCACAATCAGTGGAACACCAACTTCATGTGCAACTTTTGCAACACCAGCGATATCTAAGATGTCATTTTTTGGATTAGCAATTGTCTCACCAAAGAATGCTTTGGTATTTGGACGTACTGCTTTCTTCCATGATTCAAGATCATCTGGATCTTCAACGAAAGTTACTTCGATGCCAAATTTAGGCAAGGTGTAATGGAACAAGTTGTAAGTTCCACCATAAAGTGAAGGCGAAGAAACAATGTGATCACCGGCTTCGGCAACAGCAGCAACTGCATAAAAAGTTGCGGCAGATCCTGAAGCAAGAAGCAAAGTTGCAACTCCACCATCAAGTGCGGCTAAACGTTGTTCAACTGCATCCTGAGTTGGGTTCATGATGCGGGTATAGATATTTCCAAGTTCTGCTAAACCGAAAAGATCAGCAGCATGTTTGGTATCGCGGAATTGATAAGCGGTTGTTTGATAAATCGGAAGTGCACGAGCACCTGTTGTTGGATCTGGAACTTGACCTGCGTGAATCTGAGCGGTTTCAAATTGTGGCTGTGATGACATAAATAGACCTCCGGTTAAGGGGGTATCGCTTTTTATCGCTAGATACCCGCGCTTGCCACTATCACTTCGATAGCGACCTGGTCTTCACCCGGAGCACCCCACCGCGGTGGAGGGTTGCCGTCCAGTAAGCCGGGGCTAAAAACTGGAACTCATGACCTACGGCAAAAGATAGAGAAGATTTTGAGAAATGTCCACTTTTGCGGAGGGCCGAATTAGGCCGCCCCCAGAATCTCATCCCTGATCTTTGGGTGTAACTCTGCACGCATCTTGCTAAAGGCCTCTGGAGGCCAACCAGCGCTAAAAGTCCGCCGCAACAGCAGTGCCAATGAATATTGCGAATCATTTGCAAGGGCCCGGTCTAATGCACGATGTGCAAGTGCGCCATCACCACGCTCATAAGACAGGATTGCGAAGATGCTAGAAACAGGTGCGACATTTGCCTCTGGCGCCATTCGCAATAACCATCTCCACATACTCCAATGAGTTAGTAGTAGCTCCTGGCCATGTGCACCAATTGCAAAATCTCTAACTTGAATATCAGCTAATGCTGCAAATACTTCAACTACCGCTTGCCTATCTGGCACATAGCCCTTTGACGAGAACTCACTTATTAATTTCAATAATGATGCAACTCCAGCTTTGGAAGATTCTTTTTGGCCGAGGCTTTGCAGATAACTCCAATGTTGATCGATCGCTTCAGTAAAGCCTTCATCCCAAGTCGATGGCGTAAAGGCAATCGATGCAATTAACTCCTCCTCGCTTTGAAGTGGCATCGGATTTCCAGCAGCAACCTCTTCAACTGCAAGTAAGGATGTAGAGATTTCCGGAAGTGCACGCCCTTGGATCGGACAACATTGATCATCAACGCAACTTAATGAACGCCAGCGATCGCCAGAAACAGCTACAAAATCGCGAACTGGGATCGATTTATTTAGATCAATAAATAATTCCTTTAAGAAGTGCGCATCAAACTCTAACTCTGGTGGCAAGTAAGCAACTAACAGGATCTCTTGCGCTTTATGTACGCCTAATTGTCCCAATAATTCATCGGCAACTTCTGAATACTTTATTTCTGGTGGAAAATCAGAACGCATCGTCATTTCTACTATTTGGTCCTTAATTGAAACTACAACTATTGAATTGGATGGGGTAAAACCCAATAGAAATGGAATTGCGATGAGTAAATCAGAAGGAGAGCTAATTAATCGAGGGTTTTTCATGCGCCAACTTTGGTGGCGATTCGATTCTCCATTAAGGAAAAGAAATTAATCTGTGGAGAAAATCAACCGGTGAAAACTGTTCGTGCCTGGCTGATCTGGATTTGAGTTGATCTCGTTGTTGTTATTACCCCAGGTATTTGTTGCCACACTCCCCCATCTAGACGATACCTGCCGCTCCAATTACTACTTAGTGAAACTTTGTTTAACCCTGATTGCGAATAGATATGGGTAATCTCAAATGAAGGAAATGGGGCGCCAATCAAAGATGTCGCAAAGTTGCTTCCATCACCCCAAATCCAGGAAAAGTTAACCTTTAGATCCAGATCGATCTTCACATCCAAGAGGTACAAACTCTTTTTAAAATTGTGCGGCGAATCTGTCCAAAATATCATCGGCTCGTGAATTAGAGCTCCACTTTGTGGTTGCAGATAAATACTTGCCGTTGGAAGTATTTGTCTAATCTGATCATTTAATGATTTGCCTGCTGCCTTTTTGGGTACAGATGCAATTCGAGGTTTTCGCTTACTTCTAAAAGTTGGTCTGTTAGCTGGTTCAACAGTTGGTCTAGTTGTTGATCTCGGTTTAGGTGCTGGTCTTGGGGTGTACTTAGGGTTTGGTGTGGTTCGTTTTCCAGTAATTACTAATTCCCCATCTTCTACCGTTAAATCAATGCACGCTTTACTGCAATCTGCTGCCAAGGAAAAAGCATTACCCGGCAAGGTAAAAATTAGTACAGAAATAATCAGAGTAGAAAAAACTCTCACAGCGAGCTCGAAGCAATCTGCCACTTATTCGCACTTTGATCAATTTCCAAAGTTGCTTTGCTTGCAACGCCTGGAATCTTTAACGCAACTCCACTTTTTAAATTTAATTGCAAAGCAGTAGATCGTTCTAAAAATAGTTGGAGGGTGATCCGATCTTCGCTGATTGATATAGGTTTTAGTTGCGTTATTTCGTATCGCCCTCCGACTACAACCGCGTCTCGATAAAGTTCTTCAATCCCCTTAGCCGGCTTCAGGCAAGTGCATGAATCTTTGGCACTTTTCTGAAATCTGTGCAGATCCCCGGTATCTAAAGCGAAATTGAGCGCATCGACATACTCCACAACCAGAGTTATGGCCTCGGCTGGTAGCTGTTGTGAAAGCTCATAACTCGCATCGCCGACATATAATTGATCTAACTGTTTTGCACCTTGGGTCGCTAATTTGGCGCCTTCGATATTTGTACTTTCAGCACACCCACTTAAAAAAAATATTCCACTAAGTGCCAGCAAAGTTAACGCCTTCATGCGAGCAGAGAGTAAAAGAATGATGAAATTTTGGCGCTGCTACCCCTTCGTTCGGTGCAAAAACTCTTCTTGTGGTAACAATGGCCTGTGGCTTTTCGAGATGGTGACGGTTGGGTGGAATGCATCTGTGGTGTGCGCCATTGGGGCAAGCATGGCGCTGCCGGAATTCTTTTACTCCGTGGTAACCAAGTGTTAATGCAACATCGCGCAGAGTGGGTCCAAAACGGGGGAACTTGGGGAATCCCAGGTGGTGCCTGCGATTCACATGAGAGTTCACTTGAAGGCGCATTGCGCGAAGCGAATGAAGAGGTAGGAATTTCTGCTGACGAGATTTCAGTTATTCGGATTGAACGTGAAGCGCACGGTGATTGGTTTTACGACACGGTAATTGCGCACGCGCTAGATAATTGCCACCCGTTTGCCGCAAATGATGAATCGCAAGAGTTGCAGTGGATTAACCGTGAAGATGTTGCGCAAATGAATTTACATCCATCATTTGCCCGCAACTGGGAAAAGTTGCGAGCCAATCTTCCTGGCTAAAAATTATCAAACGTAGCGAACTGGTCTCACTGACCAGTTTTGAGAAAGATAACCAGGGGTAGGTAAACCTTCGGTTGTGCCCGCAGCCCATGCGCATTGTGGGCAGTTTCCATTCTTGCTATCAATAGCAACGTCAAAAATAGTTGAAGACCAGTAAGTGATTTCATTCCAGGTTCCTATTTTCAAATCACCACGCAAGTATTTTTTCAAATAGTAATTATTACCATAGTTTGCATATTGCTTAACGCCTAATTTTTTTTCATTAAAAGCAAATTTCATTAATTCATTTAATTCATCTTTGGAAGGTAGAAACCAATCACTTTTTCCGCCACCCTCGTAGGCATTTGCCGTGGCACCTGCGCCGCCGCCAACACAATTTTTAACTAGTAACTTTGTATTAGCCGCACCATAGCCAATCCCTTTTTCGAATTTTCCTTTTAAGCTCATGATTTTTTCGGTGCCCATAGATTTTTTTCCATTTATTACTTCCACTGCAATGCACCATGGATCTGGATTTTCACTAATTGCATTAGCCCATTCTTGGTTTAGCGGCGCGGCTTCTAAATATCTTCCCCATGATTTTTTGCTACCCGCATCGTAAAAAATTATTCCACCACCTGGCCCAGTACTTCCAAGCGGGCATTTGCCATTTGGATCACAGGTTATTTTGGAACGCTCGTCCATCCAAGCTCTATCCGCCAAAGCATCTGCTTCTGATTTTGCATTATCTGCTTTGTAAGCGGCATCATCGTATTTACCAGTGCCATAGCTGTGAAACGATCCGAGAGTTCTGGGATAGCCGATATTACAAACCTTTTCACTTCCAACATAACCAACTACGCCAAATTCCACACCATTACCTGGCCCAGATAATTTAATGTACTTAGATTTACCAGGAAGTACTATCTTCTTCCATGCTCCCCCAGATTCTGGGCGATGGTAAAAAATCCATTGTGTTATTTCATTGAGCTGTGAAGGGCCCCAACTTTCAATTTCTTTTCCGGTGCTAGAAGTTGATCTCAAAATCTTTCGATATTCAAAGATCCAAGTCTTACCTTTTGCATATTGCGACGGCCAGCATGTGACATCTGGATCGCCACCAATTGCGGCTTTCTTTTTTGCAGAAGCAATTGCAATTTCGTTAGGTGTGATCGTGGCTGGAGCTGGAGTTGTTGCCGGAGTAGTAGTTGGCGGTGCATTAGGTGCTACTGCGTTTGGACAGCCTGTACTTCTATTTATAAAAATTTTATAAAAAGCGCTATTTGCTTGATCCCCTGCTTGGTAAAGAATTGATTCAGGTACGTTATTTGCAGTAACTCCGCTAATTTGCGGCAGACCATTTAGAGAAGCGGTAGCACCAGGTGCTAATTCAAATGTCGCCACGAGTGCACTTCTGTCGACACCTACGGGAATGGTGATATCAGCGGTGTATCCATCAGGACATTTATTCCAAGAATAAACTCCTGATGGGGTTATAAATTTAAAACTAAGTAGCCCTTGATAAGTTTCAGCTTTCGCTGCATCAACTACAAAGTTTGGAAAAAATAGCAAAGCAAGAGCAAGGCAAATCCTTAAATTTGCCCGCATGCTTGACTTAGCTGCAACCTGATGTTGATCCGCAACCTTCACAGACATAACATGCACCTGCAGCACGCATCTTCACACCGCAGGTAAGACACATCGGAGCATCTGCACTGCGACCAGTCATTGCTTCAAAGAGATCAGTTGATGATCCAATTGTTGGAGCAGCTGTAGCCACTACAACCGGTGCGCTTTCAATCTTTACATCAGCAACTTTTGCTTTAGCCGGAGATATTTCAACTTCATCCATCGCTGGTTGAGCTGGTTCTGCTGTTTCGATTGTGTATGTTCCAGAATCAAGTGCACGTGCACGCTCTGCTGCTGAGTAGATACCAAGTGCGGCACGCTCATCAGCTGGCAAGTAATCAAGTGCAAGACGACGGAAGATGTAATCCATCATTGATTGGGCCATACGGATATCAGCATCATCTGTCATACCGGCTGGCTCGAATCGCAAGTTAGTAAATTTCTGTACATAACTCTCGAGTGGAACTCCGTATTGCAATCCGATTGATACGGCAATTGAGAAAGCATCCATCACACCGGCAAGAGTTGAACCTTGCTTGCCAAGTTTCAAGAAAACTTCACCAAGTGCGCCATCTTCATATGCACCTGCAGTCATGTAACCCTCTGCACCGCCGACACTAAATGAGGTGGTACGTGATGGACGTGATTTTGGAAGACGCTTGCGAACTGCTGGAGCTGGTGCTGCACTCTCAACGACGGCATCTGCTTTCTTTGCTTTGCCATCAGATAGTGGTTGTCCAACTTTGCAATTGTCGCGGTAAACGGCGAGCGCTTTGATACCTAACTTCCAGCTCTCGTAGTAAACCTCTTCGACATCTTCGATTGTTGCATCTTCTGGAAGGTTAACTGTTTTTGAGATTGCGCCAGAAAGGAATGGTTGTGCTGCGGCCATCATGCGCACATGTCCCATTGGAGCGATCGAACGAGCACCTAATGCACAATCAAAGACATCGTAATGTTCGGTCTTTAATCCTGGAGCATCAATTACATGTCCATTTGCAGCAATGTATTCAACAATTGCTTCAACTGTCTCTTCTGCATAACCAAGTTTACGAAGTGCTGCAGGAACTGTTTGGTTAACGATCTGCATAGATCCGCCACCAACAAGTTTCTTGAATTTAACAAGTGAGAAGTCAGGTTCGATACCGGTTGTATCGCAATCCATCATCAAACCAATAGTTCCGGTTGGAGCCAGAACTGAGGCTTGCGCGTTACGCCAACCATTTTTCTCACCTAGTTTTAATCCAGCTTCCCATTCGCCATTAGCAACTGTCCATACATCACGATCTAGTGAAGTAACGCTGCGGGCAGCAACAGATGCTGCTGCGTGCTTACGCATTACTCGAGTATGTGCTTGTGCGTTACGGGCATAACCTTCGTAAGGTCCAACAATTCCGGCGATCTCTGCAGAGCGACGATATGAGGTTCCGGTCATAAGTGAGGTGATTGCACCGGTAAGAGCGCGTCCACCTTCGCTGTCATATGGAAGACCAGATGCCATCAAAAGTGCACCGATGTTTGCGAAACCAATTCCAAGTTGGCGGTAAGAGCGAGTTGTTGCTCCGATTGCCTCTGTTGGGAAATCTGCGAAACAGATTGAGATATCCATTGCGGTAATGATCATCTCAGTTGCTTTAACAAAGTTCTTTGCATCAAATGAACCATCTGATTTTAGGAACTTCATCAAGTTAAGAGAAGCCAAGTTGCAAGAAGAGTTATCTAGTGACATGTACTCAGAGCATGGGTTGGATGCGTTGATCCGGCCAGTCTCTGGGTTTGTGTGCCAGTCATTGATGGTGTCGTCATATTGAATTCCAGGATCAGCACATGCCCAAGCTGCTTCAGCCATTTTGCGGAATAGTTCGCGAGCTTTAACAGTCTCAATAATTTCACCGGTTGAGCGCGCGCGAAGACCGAAATCTTTGCTCTCTTCATAGGCGCGCATGAAGTCATCACTTACGCGAACTGAGTTGTTTGCGTTTTGGTATTGCACGGAGATGATGTCTTTTCCACCAAGATCCATATCAAAACCAGCATCGCGTAGTGCGCGAATCTTTTGCTCTTCAGAAACTTTGGTTTCAATGAACTCTTCGATATCTGGATGATCAACATCTAGAACAACCATCTTGGCTGCACGGCGGGTAGCGCCACCTGATTTGATGGTTCCGGCAGATGAGTCAGCACCGCGCATAAAGGAAACTGGTCCTGATGCAGTGCCGCCTGATTTCAGCAACTCTTTTGATGAACGGATGCGAGAGAGGTTTAATCCAGCGCCTGATCCGCCTTTGAAGATCATTCCCTCTTCGCGGTACCAGTTCAAGATTGAATCCATGGTGTCATCAACAGAAAGAATGAAGCAAGCGCTTACCTGTTGTGGTGCGTTGGTTCCAACGTTAAACCAAACTGGTGAGTTGAAAGAAAAAATCTGATGCAACAACATATGGGTTAATTCATGTTCAAAGATGTCTGCATCTTCCTCGGTTGCGAAATAACCTTCAGCTTTTCCAGCTTTGGTATATGTAAGTACTACGCGATCAATAACTTGCTTTAGAGACCATTCACGATTTTCATGACCAACTGCACCACGGAAGTATTTGGTGGTAACGATCATCGAAGCATTTAGTGACCAGGAATCTGGATACTCGACACCACGTTGCTCAAATACGACTTCACCGCTCTTCCAATTTGTCTGAACGACATCGCGTCGCTCCCAAGTGACTGCGTCATAAGGATGTAGACCCGGCGTTGTATAAATCCGCTCCATCTTCAAACCTGTTTTGTTTTTGCTTCCGGTGCGGTTGATTACCGTGTCTGACATTTTCGCTTCCTCTTTCTCTTTAGTCCTAGTTAGTCCTAGTTAGTCCTAGTTAGTCCTAGTTATTTGAATTGAATTAAGTTGTATTAAATTTGTTTTTTATTTTTGGGCTATTTATTTTTTACTACTTTTACTTACTACTATTTTCCGATCTTCGAAAAACGTCCGTTTCCTCATTTTCAAGGGCGGATGGAAGTACTCGAAGAAGAGCGATCTCTCCTTCGAAATCATCAAGTGAATTAAAATTGCGGTAGACCGATGCATAACGCAGGTAAGCAACCTCATCTAATTCACGTAGTGGCCCAAGAATTGCCATTCCGACCTCTTGGGTTTCAATCTCGGCTTGGCCAGTGGCGCGAAGTGATTCTTCGACCCGTTGAGCCAGCAGCGCAAGGTCATCATCATTAACTGGACGACCCTGACAAGCTTTACGGACGCCAGCGGCAACTTTTTCGCGACTGAAAGGCTCAGATGCACCGCTTCTTTTCACGACTGAAAGTGCTGAACTCTCTTGGGTGGTGAAACGCCGGCCACAGGTGACACATTCACGGCGGCGGCGGATTGAGGAACCATCTTCGATTGGACGGGAGTCGACAACCCGGGAATCGGCCTGGCGGCAAAATGGACAGTTCATCTCGGTACAACCCCCTTAGAGTGCGTAAATAGGTCTTGCTTAACCCAAAGCTAAATCTCTTTCAGCCCTATTTCGCGCTGCCTTGGGGATAAGGCTGTGGAGGAACTGTGGAGCAGTAAGCACAATCTGTGGACGAACCAACAGGTTGTTAGTACTACATCTAGTGGTAACAGTAGAGCAGGGGTAGAGGGTTCGCAAGAGATAATGCGGCGTGTCGAAAAAGTATTTTTTCTGATCTGGATATTCCGGCTAAGACAAATGCATTTACCTTATTTAAGTAATGGCACCAAAATCTTTGTTCCGGCTTGGAGCGTACTGCCCTCAAATGGGTTGAGTTGGTGGATCTGATCAATTACATCTTGGGGCGAACGCCCTGGAGCGATTGCTCGAGCGATAGACCAGTAACTCTCACCAGGTTGCACAATTACCTCTTCTGCTGCGACAGGTGCAGCTGAGATTGATGTAGTGGACGCCGCTGCCCCGTTAAAGGCGGAGAAGGTGGCCGCGAAGGATGAGGTCGCCACAATCAGAGCGGAGACCATTATTACGGTGCGACCGCGGTTGGTCAGGGTAAGGGCGGCTGGGGAGGCTGGGGAGGCTGGGGAGGCTGGGGAGTTAGCCATTTTGGTTCCTGCTTTCTACTCTTTAATACTTACCGCGTTCTAGACGGATTAGAACGCGTGTTCGAATTAAACTCCACCCCACTGACATATGTCAAGAAAATTCGAACAGATGTTTGAATTATTTTCAATTTCAAGGTAAAGTTGGGCCATGGCTACCAAAAAAGCAGCAGAAATCACTGTCCATGAGCTCCCTGAGTCACATGACGAACCAGATGAGAATGGACTTACCCCCCGCCAGCTCAAGATCCTGGGGGTCATTAAATCCGCCCTCCATGATCAGGGGTATCCACCTTCGATGCGTGAGATCGGCCAAGCTGCCGGATTAGCCTCTCCCTCAAGTGTGAAATACCAATTAGAACTACTCGAGGAAAAAGGGTGGATCAGACGGGACCCAACCCGTGGTCGCGCAATTGAAATTTTGCTTCCAGATCAAGATCAATCAGCAGGATCAATTGGAGATAAATACTCATTAGATCAAATGCGTGAGGTTCCACTTGTTGGTCGCATCGCAGCTGGTGCACCACTTTTGGCAGAACAAGATATTGAAGAGAGTTTCCCATTGCCAGCTTCTTTAGTCGGAGATGGGGAATTGTTTATGTTAAAAGTTGTTGGTGAATCAATGATTGAAGCCGCAATCTGTGATGGAGATTTTGTAGTTATCAGATCCCAAAAACATTGTGAAAAGGGCGAGATAGTTGCAGCGATGATTGATGGCGAAGCAACTGTAAAAACATTTACCCGCCGCGATGGTCATGTCTGGTTACTTCCTGCTAATCCAGCCTTTTCACCAATCAACGGTGACAATGCTGAGATCTTAGGAAAAGTTACTGCAGTCCTTCGCTCACTTAAGTAAAACCACATCATTAATTCGTGCCGCTAATTTTTCATTAACTAGCGCATGAATTAAGGTTCCCTCTTCTACATACTCTTCGCTAAATATTTCTCCGGTTTCATGTATCGCATAAACCAAATCTCCACGAGTGTATGGCAATGTAACTGTGATCTCTATTTTTGGATGAGGCAAAGCTGCTTCTATTGCCGCAACTAATCTTTCAATCCCAAATCCACTTTGCGCTGAGATTGCAATACTTCCTGGAATTGATCGCACCAGTTCGACAATTAAATCTGGATCAGCGATGTCGCTTTTGTTTATGGCAATAATTTCTGGAATTGCACCTGCACCGATCTCGTCAATAACTTCACGGACTGCGCGGATCTGTTCGCGCGGATCTGGATGAGATCCATCAACCACATGGACAATTAAAGCTGCGCCTTCAACCTCTTCAAGTGTTGATTTAAAGGCATCTACTAATTGATGTGGCAAGTGACGTACAAAACCAACAGTGTCGGTAAATGTGTAAACCCGGCCATCTCCGGTTTGGGTTCGGCGCGTAGTCGGATCTAACGTGGCAAAAAGTGCATTCTCAACAAGTACTCCGGCACCGGTTAACCGATTCAATAAAGAAGATTTACCAGCATTTGTGTAACCAGCGATTGCCACAGATGGAATTGTGTTTCGATCCCGCTCTTGTCTCTTGGTTTCGCGGGCAACTTTCATCTCTTTGATCTCTTTGCGTAATTTCGCCATCCGGTCACGGATGCGCCGGCGATCTACTTCAATCTTGGTCTCACCCGGTCCACGACCGCCAATACCAACACCACCTGCTCCACCTGCTCCAGCACGTCCACCAACTTGGCGCGAGAGTGAATCACCCCATCCGCGCAATCGCGGGAGCAGATATGACATCTGCGCTAATTCAACTTGGGCTTTACCTTCACGGCTTTTGGCATGCTGGGCAAAAATATCCAAAATTAAAGCGGTGCGGTCGACAACTTTTACTTTTACTTTATCTTCCAACTGTCGTAACTGACTTGGCGATAACTCTCCATCGCAAATCACGGTGTCTGCACCAGTTTGAGCAACTACTTGCCGCAACTCACTTACTTTTCCAGATCCAATAAATGTTGCTGAATCAGGTTTGTCACGTCTTTGCATTAAACCTTCAAGAACTTCAGATCCGGCAGTCTCGGCCAATGCCGCCAATTCACGTAATGAATTCTCAGCATCTGTACTTGATCCTTCTGTCCATACTCCAACAAGAACAACGCGTTCTAAACGCAGTTGTCGGTTTTCTGCGATCGAAACATCTTCAAGTTCAGTGGAGATTCCAACAACTCTTCGAAGTGAGCGACGCTCCTCAAGTTCTAGTTGAAATTTTTCATCATTACCTAAATCTTCACCGCCATCAGATATCTGATTACGCAATCGCTCATTCTCGCGAAGCAGTTCTAAGTAAAGCTCTTCAGAACTCACTAAATCTCGACTTCGAAATCTTGCAAAATAAGTGCAGCACCTGTGAGGGTTGCATTTGAATGCGGATCTAACTCAACTGTTAAGCGACCACCTGGAGGATTGATAATCCACTTAGCAGGCAGCGATCTTTTCTGGTAAATATTTGCCGCCAAAGCAACTGCACAAATACCTGTTCCACAAGATCTGGTTTCACCTGATCCGCGTTCATAAACTCGCATCTGCACTTCATTCTCCCCGATGATTTGTGCGAATTCGATATTCACTCCATCTGGGTAAACATCATCTGGAGTCACACCTGGTGCGGATGTTAGATCACCAACTTGCGCTAAATCTGAAATGAAAACAACCGCATGAGGATTCCCAACATTTATATTTAATGATTCCCACTCGTGCCCACTTTGCGCAATAGTTGCGCTTCCATCTACATCTGTTAAATCTAAAACTTTTCCCATATTTACTGAGATCTCACCACTTTCTGGAACCGCTAAATATTTCAATCCGTCACGAGTATCAATTGCAAAAATTCCGGCACCTTGATGACCGCGATCGACTAGGTAGCGAGCCATCACCCGAATTCCATTGCCACACATTTCAGCTAGTGATCCATCAGCATTTCGGTAATCCATAAACCAATTTTTCCCACTTGCATTTCTAGTTATCCGAATGAATCCATCAGCCCCGGGACGACCCACGCTCCCAGAACGAGAACAGAGATTAGCTATGCGCTCTGGCGTCACATTAAATTTATTTTGCTCATCAAATAGCAGCAAGAAGTCATTCTCAGTGCCATGGCCATAAGTTACGGTTTGCATTAACTCAGATCGTAGAGGTTTTGAGTCGGTTGGGGAGGATTCATGAAGGCAGCCAAAGCTCAGCCGATGGCAGGCAACTCCACTAAAGCACTCCTATTCCTAGCCGGCGCCTGCCTCTGTTTTGGTACTTCAGGAACGGCTCAAGCATTAGGCCCAGATAACTCTTCGCCTTTAGTTGTTGGCGCGACCAGGTTGCTCTTAGGGGCGATCGGATTATTTGCGTTGATCAAATTCCGTGAGCCAAAAGATCTGCCAAGAAAATTGCTTTGGATCGGCGCTTTGGCTGTGGCCGCGTTTCAAGTGAGCTTCTTTTCTGGCGTTCGACTAACTGGTGTCGCAATGGGAACTGTGATTGCTTTAGGGAGCGCGCCTGCGATCACCGCAATCTTAAATTGGTTGATCTACAAAAAACTTCCGACCATGCGTTGGATTTTTGCAACATCAGTGACTGCTACTGGAATCACACTTTTGTTTTTAAGTAAAGGCGAAATCAGGATTGATTTGGGTGGAGTACTGCTCTCACTTGGCGCTGGTGCCTCTTACGCTTCATATGCACTGGTCAGTAAGGAACTCTTAAACCGTGACGTAACTCCCAATGTTGTGATGTCCACATTGTTTACCAGGGGTGCAATTTTAACCGCTCCACTTTTGCTTTTATTGATAAACGACAACTCATGGTTTTTTAAATTGGATGCAATGGTCATGATTTTATGGCTTTCATTTATTTCACTCACTCTTGCTTACTTTTTATATATTCGTGGTCTTGCGCAAACATCAACAAGCAATGCCGCCACAATTACCTTAATTGAGCCAGTGACTGCAACATTTTTAGCAGCTGTAATCTTAAAAGAGGCGATTACTGTCGGACAATGGGTTGGCATCATCTTAGTTATTGCTGGCCTGGCACTTGTAGATCGAAAAAATTAAAGTAAAGCTAGGATTTTTTCTAACTGTCGCGCTGTGCTCTCAGGTGCGAGCCATTTAATTCGGCGATCTCTTGAAAACCAAGTTTCCTGTCTTCTCGCGTATTGCCTAGTGGCACGTTTGGTTTCCTCTTTTGCAAGTTCTAGCGATGATCCATCTGAGATTGAATTAATAATTTGTTTGTATCCAAGTGCGGCTTGAGCGGTCTTGCCATTTGTAATTCCAAGTTTCATTAACTCTTGTACTTCTTCAACAAAACCTAATTCCCACATTTGATCTACCCGTTGTGAAATTCTCTGATCAAGAGTTGATCGATCCATTACTAATCCAAATTGCTTAACCCCTTGATAGTGATCGACATCTTCTCTTGGAAGCTGGGCGGTGAATGGTGCTCCGGTTAGTTCAATAACTTCCAGTGCGCGGACCACTCTGCGAAGATTATTTGCTGGGATCTTTGCCGCAGCAGTTGGGTCAAGCAGTTGTAATCTCTTGTGCATTTCTACTGCACCTAATTCGGTGGCTTCCTTATCTATTCTTTCCCGAACTTGGATATCTCGGTCTGGGAAATTCAATTCGTCGATAATCGCTTTTATATATAGTCCGGTTCCACCAACAATAATTACATTTTTCCCACTATTTTGTAGCTCATCAATTTTTGTGCGGGCCAATTGTTGATATGAGGCAACATTTGCATCTTCACTTACATCTAAAATATCTAAAAGGTGGTGTGGTATCGATTCTCTTTCTGCAATAGTTAATTTCGCGGTTCCAATATCCATTCCACGGTAGATTTGCATTGAATCTGCGTTGATAATTTCAGCAGATATCTCTTTAGCAAGAGCAATCGATAATCCACTTTTACCTGAAGCAGTTGCGCCGCAAATTACAATAAGCGACATCTTTATTAATTAATTCTTTTTGGAATAGTCGGAATAGTTGGCATTCCTAGCAAGATTTCACTTTTGCGTTCTTCGGCTGCATCTCCCCCACGGGTTTTGCGAATAGAGATCGGGAGGCCATCAGTAACTAAATGGTGCGGGGCTGCTTCTGTGACAACCGCCGTCAAAATATCCCCGGGGCGTGGACGCTCCCCTTCAACATAATTTGCATGCACTAATCGGAAATCGCGAGATCGCCCGGTTACCCGACCGCTCTCATCATCTTTACGGCCTGGATGATCGGCAACCATTACTTCAACCGTACTTCCAATTGCTTTCTTATTTACTGCAAAAGAAATCTTTTCTAGTTCACCATGCAATCTGGTATATCGCTCCCCCACAATTGCCGGATCAACTTGATCTTCCATAGTTGCTGCTGGCGTGCCGGGACGTTTTGAATACTTGTAAGTAAAGGCTGCTGAGAATTTAACCTCTTTGGCTAAATCAATAGTCTCTTGAAAATAACTCTCGGTCTCGCCAGGAAATCCCACAATAATGTCAGTTGTTATTGAAGCATCAGGTATTGCATTTCTAACTCTGTCGATGATTCCGATATATCTATCCGCACGATACGAGCGGCGCATTTTTTGCAATATATAATTAGATCCTGATTGCAAAGGCATGTGAAGATGTGGCATCACATTTGGTGTTTGTGCCATCGCTTCAATTACATCATCAGTAAAATCTCTTGGATGCGGACTCATGAATCGCACACGCTCTAAACCATCGATAGTTCCACATTTACGAAGTAATTTTGCAAAAGCACCAGAATCATCAAATCCCACTCCATATGCATTTACATTTTGACCGAGCAAAGTTATTTCAACAACGCCTTGATCAACTAATGTTTGAATTTCACCTATTACATCTTCCGGAGCGCGATCCTTTTCAATTCCTCGAAGGGCAGGAACAATGCAAAAGGTGCAAGTGTTATTGCAACCTACTGAAATTGAGACCCATGCTGAAAATGCAGAGTGACGTCGTGCTGGCAATGTAGATGGAAAATGTTCAAGTGATTCGAGAATCTCAACTTGGGCTTCTCGCTCGATTCGCGCACGTTCAAGCAATCGTGGCAATGCACCAAAGTTGTGTGTTCCAAAAACCACATCTACCCACGGCGCGCGTTTGATAATTTCACCACGGTCTTTTTGCGCTAAACAACCGCCAACCGCAATTTGAAAATTTGGATTGGTATCTTTCGTATATATGTAACGAGTGAGTGAGCCATAAAGTCTTTCATCAGCCGCTTCGCGCACTGCGCAAGTATTAAAAACAACTAAATCTGGATCTGCTCCTTCACTTACCGGTGAATATCCGGCCTGGTCTAACAATCCAGTAATCCGCTCAGAATCATGCGCATTCATCTGGCATCCATAAGTCTCCACCAGATATGTCGGCTTATCGGCCTTAAGCAATGTTTCCATGATTGGCTAAGGGTAACGGCGTACCTCTTCCAGTATCGCCGCCGGCTGTGGCATCATCTCTCTATGAGAATGCGCCCACTTGCCGCGTTACTGAGTTTCCTGCTTCTGTCAGCGCTTTTACCCTCAATATCTGCAACAGCAGCAGCAGATCCATGTGGGCGAGCTCCTTTGCGGGCCTGTGCGCCCGGAGAAACTCCTTCTGATGGAGGAGTCGCTACGGGTGCCCCTGTCTGTCCACCGGGAACTCCTGCAGGACAACCTTGTGCTTCGGCCCCAGCTAGTAACAACCCAGTTGGCTCTGGCTTTACCTCTAAATATCCACTAGACCGATCTATAGCTCTTTTCCAAGCTGCCCAACCGTCGCGAGGAACCTATGATGATAAAAGTTATCCCTATTACGGCGTAACTTTTGATTCTTCTACGCGTAACCAATCGATTCCTTATGTCAAAGTCGAAAATACCCGCAGTGACGGAAATCGCGATGAGATGTTATGCACCTCTGTCGATGATCCTGCTTGTTCGGCAGATAAAAATTGGCAATCAATTCTGATCGAAGGTGGGATTGGAAATTGCGCCGCTAATCCAGACACCGCATGCGTTGATTCTTTTTCAGTTATAACTGCAGATGGAAGAGTAGTAGTTGCAAAACCCTTGATGAAATTTCCAAAAAATGCCAAGGAATTTCCTGGAAAAGTTAATCCTGATGGAAGTGGATATGCCGCAGGCCTAGCAAGCTGGATTTGGAGAGCCGAAGGGGATGGCCCAGGAGATGAACATGATTATTTGCTAACCGGCACCGTGCAATCTGGAGGACAAAACCAAAATAAGAGTTGGAAAGATTTGCATGTGATTGAATTTTTCTTTGAAGCAGTTCCAATTGTTCGTGAAAACTCCACTTTAGTTAAGGCACCAGAAAAAGTCATGCAGAAAAGGGTAGGCAAAGATTTTTCTGAAATAATGACAAGCAATAATGAGTCTGCCTGTTATGCAAACGATGATGGTATCTGTTTACACCGCAGAGATTTCCAACCCAACACCAGATTAAAAATTGCTTTGCAAATGCCAAAATTTATTTCGGGTTGGTTAAATGGAAGATTGAATAAACCAGCGGTAACATGTAAAACATTCTCAGCTACTTCTGATTTAGTTACAGTAGAAGCGGGACCAGAAGAAAATATTTTCGCTGGTAAATGGATGAACCGTAGTGATATTAAAAATTTTACATTTAAAGATTTTCAAGTTGAGAATAGATTTAAAGGAATGTTTCAAGGTTATTACAATAAAGATAATCCCAATTCGCTCAGAGATTCAGGTGAGGAAGGGGCCATTGATGCTTATGATCTTTGGGCTCCATATATGGGTGAAAAAGCATTTGCTACAAATAAAACTTGGACATTAAGTAGTGCCCGAACTGACAACCCATCATCTTGTGTGAAGAAGGAAAGTGGCGGAATCCAAGGGGTAGTGGCCACAAATGCAAGTGCATATGAAGCCACTGCACCTAAATACAACAAAGAGAATGGAACATTGGAATATAGAGTTGCCGCTCCCCATTATGCCGCTGATGGAAAAACCGAAAATATCGGAACGTACGGCTTGGCCATGTCCATAACTTTGTTGCAGTGCCTATATGGGATAACGAACGTTCCAACCTCAGCTTCGGTTTCGATCACCTCGAGTGCTGGAGGAGAACGTGTTGCAACCGTCGCATTAACTCAAATTGGCAAATGGGTTTTCTTGAGTGCGGAGAATTTCACTTACTCATCCCCTACCTTGCGCATCAAATTAAATCAAACCACTTCCGCTACGGCGCAAAGCACTGGAGCCACCGAAGTTAAAAAAGACCCTCCCACTCCTGAAGTTAAAAAAGAGGCTCCTGCTCCAGAGGTTAAGGAAGTTAAAGAAGTTGTCGCCGCTAATCCAGCACCAGCGACTCCAGTAGCTGCCAAAAAAATAATAATTACTTGTACTAAAGGTAAGTTAATTAAAAAGGTTTCTGGAACAAATCCTAAATGCCCGGCTGGATTTAAAAAGAAATAATTAATCTTCTTTTCGGAGTGTCTGTAAATCTTCCTTATGGGAGATGTCAAGCAAGATACCCATAGCCTTTTCCGCCGCGTCTTCATCACCCTCTGTGATCGCATCAACCAGGGTCTTATGGCGCACTAAGAAAGTACCATCGATTTTGATTTGCGCATTAACAATTTCAAAACGTAGTCGCAACATTGGGGTAAACAAAACCGATAAACGTGCCATGAACTCATTTTGGGTGGCCTGCAGAATTACGTTGTGAAATTCTAAATGGGCAACATGCAATTTTTGCGATTCAGGACCTTCCTCAAAAAAGGCATCTCGCATAATTTTTAATGAAGCGTTAAGTTTTATTAAATCCGATGTTCCACGTTTACGCGCAGCTAACCTTGCCGCTTGCATTTCGTACATATACCGAACTTCTGAAAAATCACTCATCAAAGCATTTGCATCACCGGCCACATGACACCAGTGGATTACATTGGCATCAAGTAAATTCCACTCTTGACGATTTAAAACAACCGTGCCGAGTTTGGTGCGCGCACGAGTCAAACCTAAGTTATGCAAAATTTGTAGAGCTTCTCGAACAACGGTGCGACTCACTCCATATAGCGCCTCGAGATGTGTTGAAGTTAGAACAGTTCCTTCGGCTATTTTTCCGGAAGCAATCTCTAAACCTAATTTTTCAACTAGTTGATCAGAGAGACCCGTCTCTGAACGTAGTAATTTATTAGGCACAGGAGCAGGTTACCCACTTAAGTGCAGAGATTAAAGGTCAGTTTCTCTCAATATTTGTGAAATCAATTGATGGGGGTAGCCCTTGCGAGCCAAAAAACTAGAAATCCGACGATATTTCACCTCTGTGCCCTCGCGTTGTAGAGAGCGTAATTTTTTTTCTACCAAAGCGGTGGCAACGGCTCTCTCACTCTCAGGTGCGATCTGTTCTAAGGCGACACTAATCTCAATATCCCCAACACCTTTTTGGCGCAATTCACGGGCCAGAACATTGCGCGATAAACCTTTGTAAATGTGACGGGAACGGGACCAATCATTAGCAAAAGCTTGGTCATCAATCAATTTATGTTCGGTAAGACGATCTAAAACTCGATCAATTAAATCTGGTTCAGTATTTTTCTTAAGCAACACTGCATATAGCTCACCCCTACTCTTTGCCCGACGTGAGAGTGCGTTTAGCGCAATCTTGGTCGCGACTGAATAGGGGTCAGCTTCGATCTGCATATCTACTTCTTTAGAAATCAACGTCCGCTGGTGCGATTGCTTCTTCTACCGCTGCAGCTAACGCTGGATCAATTGTTCCGATTGAGTAATTCTCTTTGATCTTGTTTTCAATCTCATTGGCAAGATCTGGATTGTCACGCAAGAAGGTGCGTGAGTTTTCTTTACCTTGTCCAAGTTGGTCACCTTCATAGGTATACCAAGCACCAGATTTTTTAACTACGTTACATTCAACGCCAAGATCGATAAGTGATCCTTCACGTGAAATACCAGTTCCGTAGATGATGTCGAACTCTGCTTGCTTAAATGGTGGAGCCATCTTGTTCTTGACGACCTTAACGCGAGTCCGGTTTCCGACTGCTTCTGTGCCATCTTTAAGAGTTTCAATACGACGAACATCAAGTCGGATTGAAGCGTAAAACTTAAGTGCTTTTCCACCAGTAGTGGTTTCTGGTGATCCAAAGAAGACACCAATCTTTTCACGTAGCTGGTTAATAAAGATTGCAGTTGTATTTGAGGTATGTAGTGCACCGGTGATTTTGCGAAGCGCTTGTGACATCAAACGTGCTTGCAGACCCACATGTGAATCGCCCATCTCGCCTTCGATTTCAGCGCGAGGTACCAACGCTGCCACAGAGTCAATAACCACAATATCGATTGCACCAGAACGAATTAACATATCCATAATTTCAAGTGCTTGTTCACCGGTATCTGGTTGCGAAACTAGAAGTGCGTCGATATCTACACCAAGACGTTTTGCATACTCTGGATCAAGTGCATGCTCTGCATCGATGAAGGCAGCGATTCCGCCAGCTTTTTGGGCATTAGCAATTGCATGTAAAGCGACAGTTGTTTTACCGCTCGATTCAGGTCCGTAAATTTCAACTACGCGTCCACGTGGCAATCCACCAATTCCAAGTGCAAGATCAAGTGCGATCGAGCCAGTTGGGATTACCTCAGTGATAACTCCACGGCGATCACCCATTCGCATGACTGAGCCTTTTCCGTACTGTCTTTCGATTTGAGCAAGTGCGGTATCTAAAGCTTTGCCACGTTCGGCTTTTGCTTTATCGGTCACTGGATTTGTTTCAAATTTATTGACCTCAGCTTTTGAGGATTCAGATTTAGGGGCCATTTTGGTTGACCTTTCGCTCGTAGGGGCTAACTGCTTTCCTGGCTGAAGATAGAGATAAGGGCTGACATGGTCGGCCTTTGATCTACCTTGCTGGGGGTAAACACCTGGGTGGTGTTCCTATGTGGAGAAGGGTATCCGAACAGATGTTCTAATTGCAACGACACGCCGGGAGCTGATTTTGGATCAGGCTCAGAGAGATCTTTCAACGGCTGCGATCGAACTTTCTAGATCTGGGGAGGCAATTGGGGCGAAAAACTGCGAAATACACCACCGCAAAGCAATCTCTGCTCCAACCGAGCTTGTCCGCAAGGAGGTAGCCAAAATATTTCTGGTTTGATTCCAAATTGGAGTATCAGATATCTGCGCCAGCGTGGCTATCAGATGTGGCTCGAGAGCTAAAACTTTTCGAAGTGCCGCATTTTGTGAGATCTCATTCGCAAGTAAGAAAAGTACTTCGCGTCGATCTGGAGCGCTGGTGATTAGATTCCGCAACCGTTCAATCTCATCTTCGATTAAAGCCGCAACTAACTCATCTTTATCGCGAAAGTGGTTATAGAGAGTTGCTCGAGCGACTTCACTGCGATCAGCTATTTCAATCATATTTGCATTTCTAACGCCGACTTCGGCAAAAACTATACGTGCTCCATGAAGTAAAGCTTGACGGGTTCCACTAGTTTTTGATTTTGTTAACACCGAACGGCTTTAGGCAGCGTCGACAATATCTTTTGCAGCACTGGCAGCAGTCTTAGTGCCAACAACAGTAAGTCGAGTTGGCTCGGCAACTAAAACTGTTTGTGCTACTTCAGTCAGAACTCGTGAAAGTGGCAGATCCAAAGCTGAACAAATGGATGCAAGCAATTCAGATGAAGGTTCTTTTTGACCGCGTTCTACTTCAGATAAATATCCAAGTGATACGGCAGCATCAGCTGAAACTTGGCGCAATGTGCGGCCTTGTTCTTGGCGAGCCCGACGTAACGCTTCACCTAAATGGGCGCGTAATAAAACCATTGAGCCCCTCCAATCCATTAGAAATCAGCCAGAAAGCTTTCGCTAAATCTTCGTAGGGTTAAGAATACGGGCAAATGCCATTAACGCACCTGCAACGCTCTCGCTGCGAACCTGATTTCGGCTCATTTCGCTCAGAAATTTACTCGAAATGACCGGATTAATGGCAGTGAGTACCCCAGGTCCAGCGATCCCAATCCACACAGTTCCAGCTGGCCGGCCATTGTGCGGTCCAGGCCCGGCTACTCCCGTAGTTGATAAGCCCCAGGTCGCCGCAAATTTAGATTGTGCCCCTAAAGCCATCACTTGCGCTACCTCTGCGCTCGCTGCACCAAATTGGTCGAGTAACTCAGGTGCAACATTCAAATCGCTAATCTTCAAAAGATTTGAATAAGCAACAATTCCCCCAGCAAAAATGTTTGATGCTCCGGCAATATCAATCAACGCACCTGATAAATGTCCGCCGGTAATCGACTCCGCAACACCGATGCTTTCACCACGTTTGGTTAACTCTGAGACTATAAATTCTGCATCATTCATTTCTATTTATCCTTTTTAAGGGCAGCTTGAAAATACTGTGCTCCGGTATACAAAGTTACCGCAATAGTTGCATACATAAACAAATCTCGCAGAGTATGAAAAGTGGTACTCAGAGGCAGTACATAAAAGCCAGTTGCAAAACCTTGCATCGTAGTTTTTATTTTTCCACCACGACTTGCGGGGATAACTTTTCCAGTATTTTTTCTAACAACCAAGATTCGCAAAGTAGTTACTGCTAATTCGCGACCGAGAACTACTCCGGTAATCCACCATGGTAAGTAACCCAAAATTGAAACACTAATCATGGCAGAACCAATTAGTAATTTATCAGCAACTGGATCAAGGAATTTTCCAAGTTCAGTTATTTCATTTCTTGCTCGTGCCAATTTTCCGTCAAGTAAATCAGTCATACCAACAAGAAAAAATCCAATCCAGGAAATCGTGCGCCAAGTTGAATCATCTCCCCCATTATGGAATAGGGCGATTACGCAAAAAGGTATTAATACAATGCGGGCGATTGTTAATGCATTAGGTAAATTAATTTGCATGCAAATCTGCCCCATCAGTTGCCACAACTCGAGCTGTTACATAAGAGCCTACTGGGGCCGCTGTATTCAATAAGTAAGTACTACCGTCAACTTCAGGACCTTGATGGGCTGCTCTTCCTTCTTGGGTGGCTCTATCTTCAACAAGCACAATAACTTTTTCACCAATTCGCTCATTGGCGCGATCACTTAGTAACTGCTCAACGAGTGAATTTACTTCTTCAACTCGAATTCTAATTTCACGTGGCTCTAATTTGTCTGGCAAAGTTTCTGCTTCAGTTCCATCTTCATCGCTGTAGCCAAATATCCCGATGGCATCCAATCTGGCTTGGCCAAGGAATTTAAGCAACTCTTGGAAATCACTTTCATCTTCACCTGGGAATCCCACAATAAAATTTGACCGAATTCCAGCAAGTGGGGCTTTGCTTCTGATCTGGCTAATTAGTTCTAGGAATTTATCGGTATCGCCAAATCTGCGCATGCTTCTAGTGATTTTTGCACTTGCATGCTGAAAAGAAAGGTCAAAGTAAGGAACAACTTTTGGAAGTGAAGTCATTGCCTCTATCAATGTTGGTCTCATCTCTGCTGGTTGCAGATATGAAAGTCTGATCCGTGAAATCCCATCAATATCTGCCAACTGCGGAAGCATCTCTTCCATCGCTCTAATATTTCCTAAATCTTTTCCGTATGAAGTCGTATTCTCACTTACAAGGAAAATCTCACTAACTCCGTTGTCGGCCAACCACTTAGCTTCACTGATAATTTCATCTTGTGTACGCGAGACAAAGGCACCTCGGAAAAATGGGATGGCACAAAATGTGCATCGTCTATCGCACCCAGCCGCAATTTTTAACGGTGCTACTGGTGCGTTATCTAATCGCTTTCTAAGGACTCTTTCACCTTCACCCATTTTTGTGCTTCTAATTGGCTGCTTGCGCTGTGCCGGAGCAATCGGAAGTAATTTACGGCGATCACTAGGTGCATGCGCTTGGATGATTTCCCCATTTAATATTCCATTTAATCGTTCTGAGATATCTGCGTAATGATCAAACCCTAGAATTGCATCCGCTTCGGGAAGAGCAGCCTCTAATTCTTTTCCATATCTTTCGGCCATGCAGCCAACCGCAACCACCTTTTTTAGTTTTTTTAACTTCCCTTGCTTTAATGTATTTGCTTCTAACACGGCATCAATTGAATCTTTTTTTGCCGCTTCTACGAATCCACAGGTATTAATTAATGCGACATCGGCTTCCTCGGCATTGGCGACTAATTCCCAGCCATCATTCGCTAAACGAGCGGCCAGCTCTTCGGAGTCGGTTTCATTCCGCGAGCAACCTAAAGTAACTAAAGCAACTTTTTTCATGAGTTTTGCTCTTTGGGGGAAGTGTCAGATAGAAAAGGGTTAGCCAGCAACCGGTGCGTCGTTGGCTGCAAATTGCAGACGTACGACTTCACCGATCTTGCCCGGAATGCCACGATCTTCACCATTGACGCTCAGCGTAACAGCCCCAGCATTTCCGATCACAAATCTAAGCAATTGCCGATCGGTAAACTCCTTTGTTTCACCTTTTCGGACCTCACCAGTAAAAATCGAATTGCCAGCGGCATCACTTACTGATATCCATGAATAGCTTTTAATTCCAGTGATGACGACTTTAGCTCCCGGCTCAACTGAAGCAGTTGCCGGTATTGGTTGTTCGACAGATGGTGGCGTTGCACTAACTACTTCATTTTTCGGAGAACTTCCGGAAATCTGCACCACTGTTACTAGAGCGATTACTGCAACCGCGATCGTTGCTAGTGTTTTCCAACTCGCCTTTGTAGATTTTGAAGGTTTCTCAAGATTGCGCTTCCCTTTTTCAGAAAGATCTAAAAGCGCAGTTTCAAATTTGCCGAACTTCTCATCAAATTGTGCAAGGAGAGACGTTGAATCTATTTTTAAAATTCCAGCGATAACTTTTAAATGTCCTCGCGCATATGTATCTCCGCCACACAATGAGAAATCATCATTTTCAATTGCTTGCAATACTGCAACTCTTAATTTCGCACGATTGGCCACTTCAGCAATTGTGAGGTCAGCGCCTTTTCGCGCTGCGCGAATCTCTTCGCCGATGCTTCCAGATCTATCAGTACTCATTTGCCACCTCCTGCTTCGGGGGGTACGAAGACAAAACTTCTAGGTAGTAAAGGGTAAGACGGCCTTGCCCATCAGCACAAGCCAAGAACTCATAAAAAATAAAATCAGAAGCGCTAACCCCGCAAAGAAGCCAAAACCTCAGCGATATCGTCCGCCTTTATTAGGACATCCCGTGCTTTTGAGCCCTCAGATGGTCCAACAATCCCGCGACTTTCCATTAAATCCATCAACCGTCCAGCCTTGGCAAAACCGACTCGTAACTTGCGTTGCAACATCGAAGTTGAACCAAATTGAGTTCCAACAACCAATTCAACTGCTTGTAAAAGTAAATCCAAATCATCACCAATATCTGAATCAACATCTTTACGGATAGTGGCAGCCACCGTCACATCATCTCGATATTGCGTTCCACGTTGTCCTTTAATATAAGTTGTAATAGCTTCAATCTCGCGCTCTGAAATATATGCACCTTGAATTCGCATGGCGCGACTTGCTCCCATTGGGATAAACAATCCATCGCCTTGTCCAACCAACTTTTCGGCACCCGGTGTATCTAAAATGACTCGACTATCAGCCAGACTGCTTGTTGCAAATGCAAGTCGAGATGGAACATTTGCTTTAATTAATCCAGTAACAATGTCAACGCTAGGACGTTGTGTAGCAAGAACTAAGTGAATACCAGCAGCACGTGCAAGTTGAGTGATACGGACAATTGAATCTTCAACATCACGTGGTGCAACCATCATTAGATCTGCCAACTCATCCACGATTACTAATAGATATGGATAAGGTTTCATCTTTCGTTGGCTACCTGGTGGCGGTGCAATTTTTCCGGCACGAAGTGCTTTATTGAAATCATCAATATGGCGGAAACCAAAATTAGATAGATCGTCATAACGAAGATCCATCTCACGGACCACCCATTGCAAAGCATCAGCAGCTTTCTTTGGGTTAGTAATAATTGGAGTAATCAAATGTGGCAAGCCCTCATATGCATTTAATTCCACTCGCTTTGGATCAATCAAAATCATCCGAACTTCATCAGGTGTGGAACGAGCAAGAATTGAAATTACTAATGAGTTGATCATGCTTGATTTTCCAGAACCTGTAGCGCCCGCGACAAGCAAGTGAGGCATCTTGGCAAGATTTACGCAGATGAAATTTCCTTCAACATCTTTACCAAGTCCGATAACTAAAGGGTGTTGTTCATTTGCCGCCACGGTGGATCGCAAAACATCCCCGAGGGCCACAACTTCACGATCTGAATTTGGAATCTCAATACCGACTGCGGATTTTCCTGGAATTGGACTCAAGATTCGAACATCACTGCTTGCCACAGCGTAGGAGATATTTTTGGCAAGAGCAGTAATTCTTTCAACTTTAACTGCATTGCCTAATTCAACTTCGTAACGCGTAACTGTTGGCCCACGCATAAATCCAACAACTTCTGCATCAATATCAAATTGCAAAAATACTTCAGTTAAAGCTTCAACAACAGTTTCATTAGCTTTTGTTTTTGCTTTAGATCCTGGAGCACTTCTGAGTAATTCCAATGAAGGCAATATGTAATCCAGCGCTTCATCCAACTCTAACTGTTCAGCATCGACAATTTTGCTGGCAACGGCAGGCATTGAGGTAATTGCAACAGTTGGTGTTAATTCTTGAGAAGTAATTTGAGTAGTAAGGAGTTGAGTATCATCTTGATCCTCTGTTTCCGCTATCTCCTCTTCCTCTTCTTCGTCATCTTCTGATTCATCTACTTCCTGTGAACCAATCACTGGTGAATCAAAAGGTGCATTTTCGCTAATTTCAAAAGCTTCTTCTTCACGTCTGGCCCGGCGGTCTTCAATCATTCCTTGCGCACCATTAAATAATTCACGTACTCTGTTAATCACTTCGCTAAATGGAGTGGCAGTGGTTACCAAAATACCAAAGCAAGTAATCAATAATAAGATTGGAGTGGCAATCCAATAAGTTAGTAATGCAACTAATGGGGTGGAAATTGCATAACCCAACCATCCCCCGCCAGATCGCATATCTGTTGCACCATCTGAAAATATTGGCGATCCAGCAAGTATGTGAATTAGTCCGCTAACACTAATTAATGTAATAACTAAACCAATTGTGACTCGGCCGGTTGCTGCACTTTCATTTGGAGTGCGCAACATGCGCCCACCCATATAAATTAAAAATATTGGAGTAATGATTGCTAAACGACCAAATGCGCCAGCAAGCAAAGAGTAGATGCTGTTTCCTAGAATGTTATCTAGGTGCATCCAAACGCCAGTTACGCTCACAAGCGCTAAAACAATCAGCAATAAGCCAATACCATCTCGACGGTGTGCGGGATCTAGCTCCTTTGCACCTCTAAATATAAATCGAATTGCCCCACCCAATGCGTGCGCAATAAACATCCAAATAGCACTAAGAACGCCACTAGTTTTTCGCGCGCCTTTTTTGGCATTTTTACCACGGGAAGCCATATTCGCAGGGTAATTCCTAGCGCGTAATTAACCGCACAGGCGCGCCGATTTTAGACCTCGATGACAAGTGGCAAAATCATTGGTCGGCGACGATGTTGGCCGCCAACCCATTTACCAACTACTCGCCTTACTACTTGTGAAAGTTGATGCGATCCACTGACTCCAGAGCTAACTGCATCTTGCAATTCCAAAACAATTTTGTCGCGGACTTGATCAAATAAGGATTCATCTTCAACAAATCCGCGGGCATGAATATCTGGCCCGGCAACAATTTTGCCGGTCTGTGAATCGATTACAACAACGACTGAAATAAACCCTTCTTCACCAAGAATTCTTCGATCTTTAAGGGATGCCTCAGAGATATCTCCAACACTTGTTCCATCAACGTACACATATCCGCAAGGAACCGAACCAACGATCGCTGCTTTGCCTTTTGATAAATCAACGACAACACCATCTTCAGCAATAATCACATTTTCAGCACGCACTCCAGATGATTTTGCGATCGCACCATTTGCACGAAGGTGACGCCATTCACCATGTATTGGCATCACAGAAGTTGGCTTCACGATGTTGTAGCAATAAAGCAATTCACCAGCTGCTGCATGTCCTGATACATGTACCAGAGCATTTGATTTATGCACAACACGCGCGCCTAATCTGGTTAATTCATTTATGACTCGATATACAGCATTTTCATTTCCAGGAATAAGCGAAGATGCCAAAATTACGGTATCCCCTGGACCAACTTTAATGTTGTGATCTCCATGAGCCATTCTAGAAAGAGCAGCGAGCGGTTCACCTTGTGACCCGGTGCAGATTAAGACAACATTTTCGCCAAGTGAATCTAAATCTTTTCCATCAACAATTGCATTTGGTGGCATGTGTAAATAACCGAGTTCTTCGGCCACGCCCATATTGCGAACCATTGATCTTCCAATGTAGGCAACTTTGCGGTCATGACTTACTGCGGTATCAATTATTTGCTGAATCCGGTGGATATGGGAAGCAAAAGAAGCAACAATTATTCTTCGGTCGGTGCCATTAAAGATCCGATCAAGAACAGGCATGATCTCACGTTCGCTAGTTACAAATCCTGGAACATCGGCGTTAGTTGAATCAACTAGAAAAAGATCAACGCCTTTTTCGCCCAATCTGGCAAAGGTCCGTAAATCAGTTAGCCGACCATCAAGTGGCAATTGATCCATTTTGAAATCACCAGTATGTAAAACAGTTCCGGCAGTGGTCGTGATTGCAATTGCAAAAGCATCTGGAATTGAGTGATTAACCGCAATAAATTCACATTCAAACGGACCATACTTTTGAACTTCGCCAGCAACAACTTCACGACTTACTGCGGTGATTCGATGTTCTTTTAATTTACCATTTATGAAAGCCAAAGTTAATTTGGATCCGATTACTGGAATATCTGCACGCTCACGGAGCAAATAAGGAACGGCTCCGATGTGGTCTTCATGACCGTGAGTTAACAAAATTGCGACAACATCATCTAGGCGATCTCTGATGTATGAGAAATCAGGAAGAATTAAATCGATTCCCGGTTGGCTCTCTTCTGGAAATAAAACTCCGCAATCAACAATTAAAAGTTGTCCATGTGATTCAAATACGGTCATGTTGCGACCGATTTCACCTAATCCGCCGAGTGCGACAATTCGCATATCTCCGGTGGCAAGTTCTGGCGGTAAAGTTAAATCAGGATGTGGATGACTCATTATTTAATTAATACCCCTCCAGCGCGTAGATCTTCGCGTAATTGCGTGATCTGCTCTGGAGTTGCATCTACAAGCGGAAGTCGACAGTACCCACCAGGAAAACCAAGTAAGTTAAGTGCAGCTTTAGTAAGAATTGCACCTTGTGTTCGAAAAGTTCCCGTGTAAATTGGAAGCAACTCTTGATGAATTGCTAACGCAGTTTTTACATCTCCAGCAAACCATGAATCTAGTAACACTCGCAAACGATGACCAATTGTGTGGCCACAAACTGAAACAACTCCTACCGCGCCAACAGAGAGTAGCGGTAGATTCAAAATATCATCACCTGAATAAACCGGAATACCACAACGCTTAATTACCCAAGAAGTTGCTGCGACATCTCCTTTGGCATCTTTTAACGCAACAATATTTGGATGCTCAAATAACTTAACGATCGAATCACTTTCAATCTGCATTCCAGTGCGATGCGGAATGTCGTACATCATCAATGGCAAATCAGTTGCATCAGCTATTGCTTTAAAGTGCGCAATGATTCCGGCTTGCGGTGGTTTGTTGTAGTAAGGCGTAACAACTAAAACACCGTCAGCTCCGGCAGATTTTGCTTGTCGTGCTTGCTCAATACTGTGCGAAGTTTCATTATTTCCTGCACCCGAAATAATTTGCACCCGTCCTGCAGCAACCTTTTTTACAACTTTAATTATTTCTACTTTTTCAGCGTCACTGGTAGTAGGTGCTTCCCCAGTTGTGCCGTTCAAAACAATTGCATCATGACCAGTCGAAATTAAATGCTCTGCTAATTTCTCTACGCCATTCCAATCAATTGCCAGATCCTTTGTAAAAGGGGTGACCATCGCCGTAATTAGTCGGCCAAATGGCTGCTGCGTCTCCATGTGGCAAGGTTACCGCTTTGCCCTACTACGGGGCTACCCGGCCAGATTTCTCAAAAGCGGCGTAAGTAATTGGCATTAACTGTGCAAATTCATGCTCCATTTTCTCAGCCACCATTTCGATCTCTCGTTGTGGGTAACTTGGAAAATGTGAGCCTTCGCGAGTGGTTCGTAGCGATAAGAAATTCATCAATGCGCGCGCATTCATCGTTACATACATTGATGAGAATAATCCGACCGGAAGAACACTTCGTGCTAATTCACGGGCGATTCCGGCATTCAACATCTCTTGATAAGCCTCATAAGCGGCCAAGTAAGCGCGCTTCATTGCAGCAATTGTAATTTCATATTGCTCATCGCTGCCATCTTCATATGTATATGCACCAGCTTTGCCGACCTGTAATAATTTGCGCTCTTTACTTGGAACGTAAAAAATCGGACGCAATTCCCGATAACGTCCACTTTCTTCGTTGTAAGAAGCGATGCGATGGCGCATAAACTCACGAAAAACAAATATTGGTGCTGATACAAAAAATGTCATCGAAGTATGCTCAAATGGAGTTCCATGTCGTTCGCGCGCTAAGAAATTAATCAACCCCGCAGATCGATCTGGGTCTTTACCAATCTCATCTAATGATGTTTCCCCTGAAGTAGAAACTCGGGCTGCCCAAATAACATCGGCATCGCTCGCACTGTGTTTAACAAGTTCAACAGTGACATCTTCTAGAAATATTGGCTCACTTTTCTCATCCATAAGTCCGACCCTACCCTCCGGTAGGGCAAGATAGGTGTGTGTCACGCGCCATACTCCGAGATTCTCTTAGCGTCGCCCTAACTGTTGGCGTATATGGAATTGCTTTTGGTGCTGCTGCAGTTGAGGCTGACCTTTCGGTATTGCAAGCATGCGTCTTATCCCTATTAGCTTTTACCGGCGCATCGCAATTTGCCGTGGTCGGAGTCCTAGGCGCTGGAGGCAGTGCGCTAAGCGCCATAATTGCGGCCTCACTTCTTGGAGTTCGTAACTCTTTTTATGGCTTGCGTATGGCCCCAATTTTGCAAGTTCGCGGAGTGAAGAGATTCGCAGCAGCGCAAATAACTATTGATGAATCAACAGCGGTTTCAGTCGCGCAAGAAGATAAAGGGCTTGCTGCAATGCGACTTGGATTTTGGGCTACTGGAGTTGGTGTTTACATCTTCTGGAATATTTTTACTTTACTTGGTGCCCTCGGTGCAACAGCTCTTGGCGACCCTGCCGCTTGGGGGTTAGATGCTGCAGTTCCTGCGGCATTTTTAGGATTGCTTTGGCCACGTTTGATTTCCAATAGTGCCCGCATAGTCGCTTTACTAAGTATCTTTTTGTGCACTTTGTTAATTCCATTTGCAGCAGCTGGCGTACCCGTAATCGCCTGCGCTTTGATCCCTTTTATTTTCGCTTATGTGGGTGATCGTAAATGATTTGGACCGCGATTATTGCCACAAGTTTTATCGCCTTCATGTTGAAATATTTAGGGCAGGCAGTTCCTGCGAGATGGTTAGAGAACGCTCGGATTCAAAAATTTGCCCTGCATCTTCCGACTGCCCTTTTGGCTGCATTAGTCGCAGTGCAAACCCTAGGAAATCAGAAAGGCATAGTTTTTGATGCCAGATCTGTTGCAGTTCTGGTTGCTGGTGTCGCACTCTTTTTGAAAGCACCATTTCCAGTAGTCGTACTCTTGGCTGCATTAACTTCAGCTGGTATTCATCAACTTTAAATTAAATAATATTTAATTCTTGCAACTTTGCGGTCAGGGCATCATCACTTGGCTCAGTCAAATGCGTGCCATCATCAAAAACGATAACTGGAATTGATTGCATTCCACCATTTATTTCACGAACTTTGTCAGCAGCAGTTAAATCACTTTCAACATCAATTAATTTGTACTCAACATTTAGCTTTGCTAACAATCTCTTTGAACGGCGACAATCACCACACCATTCGGCTGAATAAACTGTAATCATATTTTTTGCTCCTTAATCTAGGTTTAAGAAATGTTCGAGGCCATAAGTTAAGCCCGGATGGCGACCCACTTCGCGCACGGCAACCAAAACTCCTGGCATAAATCCACTTCTATCCAATGAGTCATGACGAATTGTGAGCGTCTCACCTTGTGCGCCAAAAATTACCTCTTGGTGCGCCACTAATCCGCGCGCTCTGATTGAGTGAATGTGAATACCGGCAACCTGGCTGCCTCTTGCGCCATCAAGTGAAGTTGCAGTTGCATCTGGCATTACTGGAAGTCCAGCAGATTTACGGGCATCGCCCATGAGTTCTGCAGTGCGAGTGGCAGTACCACTAGGCGCGTCAATTTTATTTGGGTGATGTAATTCAATAATTTCTGCTGATTCAAAATATTTAGCAGCTTTGGCAGCGAATTGCATCATCAATACCGCACCTAAACCAAAATTAGGAGCGACCAGTACGCCGACTTTTGGATTTGCTGCGATCAATTTATTTAATTGCGCTAACTTTTCATCATTAAACCCAGTAGTTCCGACCACACAATGAATTCCATTTTCAATTGCAAATTTTAGATTGTCCATAACTGAATCAGGTTGGGTGAAGTCAATAACAACTTCTGCATTATTTTTTGTGAGCAGATCAAGGGAATCCCCAAGATCAATTTGCGCAACACATTCAAGATCATCAGCACCAGAAATCGCAGTTAAAACCGCTTGGCCCATCTTGCCTTTAGCACCTAAAACTCCGACGCGGATTTTCGCAGCCATTACGCCACCACTGCGTTTCTAAAAATATGATCTTTCTTAAATGGACCCACGACTGCAAGTGTTGGTTGTTGAGTAAGTAACTCTTTAGAAATCGCAAATAAACTTTCGCGAGTAACGCTGGCGACCTCTGCTAATACCTGATCCATACTCATAATTTCACCATAAACCAGCTCACTCTTGCCGATTCGCACCATTCTTGAACCGGTGTCCTCTTGTCCGAGCACTAATGAGCCGCGAACTTGGCCTTTTGCCCGTTCAACTTCTTGTTCGGAGAGTCCATTAGCCACGACATCAGCCATAACTTCTCGGAAAATTGCAGCGACTTCTACTGCCTTATCTGGATTACATCCGGCATAAAAAGAGAGAGTTCCAGCTCCGGCAAAATGCTGTGAAGATGAGTAGACCGAGTAAGCCAAACCACGTTTTTCACGAATCTCTTGGAACAACCTTGAAGACATTCCCCCACCAAGTGCCGAGTTTAAAACTGCTACCGCAAATCTGCGTGGATCATTTCGATCAACAGATGGAACGCCAAGTAAAAGGTTTGCTTGTTCAATTTTTTTGTAGATGATTCCAATTTCACCACGTCCACTAATTTTAGCGGTTACACTAGTGCGAATATTTGCTGGTTGCGCTTTCGTACTTAAGAAATCACCCATTGCTTTGATAACTAAAGCAACTACATCATCATGCTTGACATTTCCGGCTACTGCGATTACTAAATTCTCTGGTTGGTAACGTTTTTTGTAGTAATTGTTTACTGAGGTACGTGACATATCTGTAATTGATTGGACAGTTCCAAGAATTGGTCGTCCTACTGGGGTATCTCCATACAAAACATCAGAGAATAGATCATGAATTAAATCTCCTGGATCATCATCACGCATCGATATCTCTTCCAGTACAACATTTCTTTCAGCATCTACATCAGCACTCTTCACGAGGGACGAAGTAATCATGTCGCAAATTACATCTCCGGCTAATTCAAAATCAGTATCGATAACCCGCGCATAAAAGCAGGTGTACTCCTTGCTGGTGAAGGCATTCATCTCGCCACCAACTGCATCAATAGCTGCAGAAATATCTAGTGCACTTCGAGTGTGAGTACCTTTAAAAAGTAAATGCTCTAGAAAGTGTGAGGCTCCCGCGACAGATGGGGATTCGTCGCGGGAGCCTACATTGGCCCAAATTCCAAATGATGCGCTACGTACTGTCGAAACTTCTTCAGTAACGATCCGAAGACCGCTAGGAAGAATGGTGCGACGAGTTGTTGCAGGCGCCATTTGGTTATTTATTACTTGGCAGCTTCAGATTCGGCAAGAACAGGCTCAAGCGAGAGCTTGCCTTGTGGATCTACTTCGCCAATCTTTACATCAATCTTGTCGCCAACCTTCATTACATCTTCAAGGTTTTCGATGCGCTTTCCACCATGCATCTTGCGAATTTGCGAGATGTGTAGCAAGCCATCTTTGCCTGGGTAGAGAGTAATAAATGCACCAAAGTTTGCGATCTTTACAACGGTTCCGTTGTACTGCTCGCCAACTGATGGGATGTGTGGGTTGGTAATCGCCATGATCTGAGCTTTTGCAGCTTCTGCTGCGCTTCCCTCAGTTGCACCAATATAAATCGTGCCATCATCTTCGATTGAAATATCTGCACCAGTCTCATCTTGAATCTGATTAATAACTTTGCCCTTTGGTCCAATAACCGCACCAATCTGCTCAGGATTAATCTTGATCGAGATGATGCGCGGAGCAAGAAGGCTCATGGCATCTGGTGTATCAATTGCTTGCTTCATGATTCCCAAGATATGTAAACGTGCTTCTTTAGCTTGCAACAAAGCTGCAGCAAGAACAGAGGCAGGGATTCCATCAAGCTTGGTATCTAATTGAAGTGCAGTTACGAAATCTTGAGTACCGGCAACTTTAAAGTCCATGTCACCAAATGCATCTTCGGCGCCAAGAATATCGGTAAGTGCTACGTACTCAGTTTTTCCATCTACCAGATCCGAAATCAATCCCATTGCGATACCTGCAACTGGTGCCTTTAGCGGAACGCCAGCGTTTAGTAATGAAAGAGTTGATGCGCAAACAGATCCCATTGATGTTGAACCATTTGATCCAAGTGCTTCTGAAACTTGACGAATTGCATATGGGAACTCATCACGTGTTGGAAGTACTGGAAGTAGTGCGCGCTCTGCGAGCGCACCGTGGCCGATTTCGCGACGCTTTGGAGAACCAACGCGTCCGGTTTCACCAACTGAATATGGTGGGAAGTTGTAATTGTGCATGTATCGCTTTGAAGTCTCTGGACTCAAAGTATCTAACTGTTGTTCTAGTTTGAGCATATTCAAAGTGGTAACACCCAAGATTTGAGTCTCGCCACGCTCGAACAATGCTGAACCGTGAACTCGAGGAATAACTTCTACCTCTGCTGAGATTGCCCGGATATCGCGTAGTCCACGGCCATCAATACGGATCTTGTCGCGCAATACTCGCTCGCGAACTAATTTCTTAGTTACTGATCTGAAAGCTGCGCTGATTTCTTTTTCGCGTCCTTCAAATTTTTCAGCAAGTGCTTCTTTTGCGCCAGCAAGAATTACATCAAGTTGGGCTTCGCGATCTGCTTTCGCAACAACAGTTAATGCTTTTGTAGTTGCAACTGATGCTTGCGCATAAACTGCATCAAAAGCATCATCTTGATATTCCAAGAAGACTGGGAATTCACCGGTTGGCTTTGCAGCAACCTTGGCAAGTGCAATCTGCGCTTCGCAAAGTTGACGAATATATGGCTTTGACGCATCAAGGCCGGCTCCGACAACTTCTTCAGTCGGTGCTTGCGCGCCATTTTTGATCAAAGTAAGTGTTTGAGTTGTGGCTTCTGCTTCAACCATTGTGATTGCAACATCATCGCCGGCAATGCTGCCAGCAACAACCATGTCAAAGACTGCATTTTCTAATTGTGAATGCTTAGGGAATGCAACCCATTGTCCTTCGATGAGTGCAATTCGCACTGCACCAATTGGACCTGAGAATGGCAAACCAGCAAGTTGGGTAGACATCGAAGCTGCATTGATCGCAAGCACGTCATATAGATGATCTGGGTGAAGTGCCATAACTGTTACAACAACTTGCACCTCATTACGTAATCCCTTAACAAATGTTGGGCGTAATGGACGATCGATCAAACGACAGGTAAGGATTGCATCCTCACTTGGGCGACCTTCACGGCGAAAGAATGAGCCAGGAATTTTTCCGGCTGCATACATGCGCTCTTCTACATCTACTGTTAATGGAAAGAAATCAAATTGATCTTTTGGATTTTTTGAAGCAGTTGTAGCTGATAGCAACATTGTTTCTTCATCTAGATAAACAGTTGCGCAGCCTGCTGCTTGGCGAGCTAATTTTCCGGTTTCAAAGCGGATATTGGCTTTACCGAATTTTCCATTATCGATAATTACTTCTTGAGTTGGATAATCGTGACCCGACATGGGTCCCTCCGAATCTCGGATACTGCATTCATGTTCCGAATGAAGATCTTCGATCGAAGCCCACGGCATTAAATCCGTAAACCACTACCGAGGACCCCTCATCGGATGGATGAGTAACCGTTTTAGTTGGTTAGTTGATTGGTATAACTTATTTTTTTATTAGCGGCGCAGACCAAGGCGCTCGATAAGTGCACGGTAACGCGCAATATCAATTCGTTCTAAGTACTGGAGTAAGCGACGACGACGTCCAACAATCAGAAGTAGTCCGCGACGACCGTGATGATCGTTTTGATTTACCTTGAGGTGTTCGGTGAGATCAGTAATCCGTTGAGAGAGCATGGCAATCTGAGACTCGGGGCTTCCGGTATCTACGGCATTTTGTCCGTAATTGGAGATAATTTCTTTTTTCTTCTCCGGTGCTAACGCCATCTGTCAAACCTTCCCTTGCTCTTCATGGTGCTAAAAGTTCACACACTGCTCTTGGATTTTCGCTTGCCCAGACCAAGTAGATTGCTAAAGGTCTGTCCTAGCGCCGAAGGCTACCAGCGCACGCCTGACCGAGCCAATTCGAGCCTAAATTACCGCTCTAAAGCAGCGAAATTCCGGGCTTGATCGCAATCTTGGGCCATTTGAGTTAGCAGCGGTTCCAGTCCGTCGAAAGCAATAGTTTCGCGCAGGCGCAATCCAAATTCATAAGTTGCGATCTCGCCATAAAGCTCTAAATCGTCGCGATCTAAAACATAGGCCTCTACTTGGCGTCCGCGCTCGCCCGGGAAGGTTGGGTTCGTTCCAATTGAGATTGCTGCTGGCCAACGATTACCGGGAATCGACAGCCATCCGGCGTAAACACCATCAGCTGGAATACAGATATTTGTCGCTGCTTTTAAATTAGCAGTTGGATAGCCGATTTTTCTGCCTCGAGCTTCACCGTGAATAACTTCACCAGACAAAGTAAATCTTCGACCTAGTAATTGGTGTGCTTGAGTAACATCGCCAGCAATTAATAAATTACGGATTCGTGTCGATGAAATTACATCACCACCACTTTCTACAAGTGGTACTACGTGAGTTGATAAGACTGAGGCTAAATCTTTTGCACTACCAGCAGCTTTATTTCCAAATGTGAAATTCTCGCCAACCACTACTTCGGTAGCAGCTAATTTGGCGATCAAAATATCTGCAATGAATTCACTTGGTGTTAAATTTGCAAAATCACGATCAAATTTTATAACAGCGACGGTATCTGCTCCGGCGGAAAGCAAAAGCTGGACCCGATCTTCAAGCGTTGTTAATCGAGCCGGCTCTTTTTCTGGGGCCAAAATTGCAGTTGGATGTGGATCGAAAGTTAGTGCCACTAATTTGGGCGACTTTCTATTTTTTTTTGCCTTCACTGCTGTCGCAATGATTGCTTGATGGCCTAAGTGCACTCCATCAAAAATTCCAATAGCAACGACGTTTGCCTCTCCAAGTTCTCCAAAAATCTTCATTGAGGCGCTCACTTTGGTTCAGCCTTAGGAAAAACTATTGATGGATGCAGACGCCCATCTCTTGGTTCGAGTATCGCAATAACTTCTCCTACTGAATTGATTGCGGCCTGATGATCAGAGTGAATATTCTCAGCATTTTCGTCAATGGCCCGACCATAAAATATCGAGATCTCTTCATCTTCGGTAATCTCTCTTATTTTGAAGAGTGATCTGACCGCATCAACCAGCTGCATGACTTTTGGCTCTTTCCCATTCTTTAAATCTATAGAAGTAATTGAATTCTCAATTGTAAATGTACCAACATGCGTCCGTCGCAATGAAGTTAAGTGTCCCCCAACATCAAAAGTATCTCCTAGATCTCGGGCAATTGCTCTTATGTAAGTTCCTGCAGAACAAGTAACCTCAATTTCAACATCTATAAAATTATCTAGCCGTGAGATCTTTTCTACTTGTTGATTAAATATATGCACTGGTCTGGCCTCTAGTTCGACCGCTTCACCATCACGTACTCGCTTGTACGAGCGAACTCCATCTACCTTAATTGCAGAAACCGAACTTGGGCGTTGCAAAATATCACCAGTACGTTTAGCCAATTCTTGAGTGATTTCCAGATCTGTAATTGCGGCAATCTTTTCAGGTTGTGCGACTGAAATTATCTCGCCTTGCCCATCATCAGTATTTGTTGCGCTACCTAATCTGATTTTGGCTAAATAAGTTTTAGATCCGTCGGTAATAAAAGAGAGCAAGCGGGTGGCATGTCCTACGCCAAGAACCAATACGCCAGTTGCCATTGGATCGAGAGTTCCGGCATGTCCGATCCGTTTTTCTTTTAATGATTTTCGGGCTAACGCAACAACATCGTGGCTGGTGAAATCTTGATCTTTATCAATAACCAAAAAACCGGATCTCATAACTGCCTGGTCTGCTCATCCTCATCAGTTGGCAACTGCTTAACATGCGGTTTGCGGTAAGGATCTGCTTCGCCAGCGAACTCTGCAACACTTCGCATCAACTGAAGTTTTTCATCTTTACGGTGCGCTGCTGCAATCACACTTTCAAGTTGCGCAGCACTTTCTGGAAGCGCATCTGCAAAAAATTCAATTGTTGGGACGATCCGTAATCCAATTTCACGGCCAATCGTGGTTCGCAAAACTCCCTTGGCGCTCTCTAGTGCTGATGCAGTATCTGCACGTGCTCGCTCATCACCAAATACAGTGTAGAAAATCGAAGCATGTTGTAAGTCACCGGTTACTCGAACATCTGTAATCGTTAAAAAGCCAAGGCGTGGATCTTTAATCTTTCCTTCGCACGCCTGAGCAACGACTTCTTTAATCCGATCAGCAACTTTTCGAGTGCGATATGAGCGTCCCATTAGGCGCGCTTCTTTTCCCGCATCTCGTAAACCTCAATGATGTCTTCTATCTTGATGTCATTAAATGATCCAAGTCCAATTCCGCACTCGAATCCTTCTTTAACTTCAGTAGCGTCATCTTTGAATCGTTTAAGAGTGTCGATTGATAACTCGTCAGCGATTTTTTCACCAGCGCGCAATAATCTAGCTTTTGCGTTTCGACGAATTGCACCATCGCGAACAATAGATCCGGCAATATTTCCGAACTTACTGGATTTAAATACTTCGCGAACTTCTGCGCTTCCAAGTACAACCTCTTCGTACTCTGGCTTGAGAAGACCTTTAAGTGCTTTCTCAATTTCTTCAATTGCTTGATAGATGACTGAGTAGAAGCGAACTTCCACGCCTTCACGATCAGCGAAGATTGCAGTTTGTGGTTCTGGTTTAACGTTAAATCCAATAACCACCGCAGTCGATGCAGAAGCCAAAGTGATATCGCTCTTGGTAATTGCACCTACGCCACGGTGAATAACGCGCAGATCAACTTCTGCTCCAACATCAAGTTGCAACAATGCATCTTCCAGTGCTTCAACAGATCCGGCGACATCTCCCTTAAGAATCAGATTAAGAGTGGTGATCTTGGATTGCTCCATGAAGTCTTCAAGCGAAACTTTCTTGCGTGCTTTAGCAAGTAATGCATTTCGTTCTGCAGCTTGCCGCTTTTCAGCAATCTGACGTGCAGTGCGATCTTCATCAGCAACTAAGAAAGTATCGCCAGCACCTGGTACTGATGTAAATCCAAGTACTTGAACCGGACGTGATGGTCCGGCAGTTTCAACATTTTCACCATGCTCATCAAGCATTGCGCGCACTCGACCAAATGCACCACCGGCAACAATTGCATCTCCAACATTGAGCGTTCCACGTTGGACAAGAACTGTGGCTACTGGTCCGCGACCTTTATCAAGATGAGCCTCAATTGCAATTCCACGTGCTTCACCGGCTGCAACCGCACGAAGATCAATAGCTGCATCCGCAGTCAAGAAAACCGATTCGATTAACTCATCTAATCCGATTCCAGTTTTAGCAGAAACATCTACGAACAAAGTTGTTCCACCGTACTCCTCAGTTACCAAGTTGTACTCAGTTAACTGTTGACGAATTTTTCCAGGGTTTGCGCCCTCTTTATCAATCTTGTTTACCGCAACAACGATTGGAACATTTGCTGCTTGTGCGTGATTAAGCGCTTCAATTGTTTGTGGCATAACACCGTCATCAGCTGCAACAACCAAAATTGCAATGTCAGTTACTTTTGCACCACGAGCACGCATAGCGGTAAAGGCTTCATGGCCTGGTGTATCAATAAATGTAATTGCCCGCTCTAATCCATCATGTTCGCGATGAATTTGATAAGCACCAATGTGCTGAGTAATTCCACCGGCTTCACCCTTTGCGACTTGGGCTTTACGTAAAGCATCTAGTAACAAAGTTTTACCGTGATCAACATGGCCCATAACTGTTACTACAGGTGGACGTGAAACCAAATCTTCAGCCGCGTAACCAGCAACTTCAGCATCAAGATCAATATCAAAGTCGCCTAGTAATTCACGGTCTTCATCTTCTGGGCTTACAACTGTGATTGCATAACCAAGTTCTGCACCAAGAAGTGCGAAAGTATCTTCATCAACTGATTGCGTTGCAGTAAGCATTTCGCCTAAGTGGAAAAGTGCAGCAACAAGTGCACCAGAATCAGCATTAATTTTGTCCGCTAAATCAGCAAGAGATGCACCGCGACGAAGTTTGACCGGTGTACTTCCATCGCCGTGCGGAACAACCGCTCCACCGAGAGATGGTGCACGTAAATTATCAATCTCCTCGCGACGAGCTTTCTTGGACTTCTGTCCTTGTCGTGGTCCACTCTTCTTTCCACCGGGACGACCGGCACCGGGACGACCAGCTCCTGGTCCGCCGCCGGGACGACCAGCACCTGCTCCACCGGGACCACCAGAAGTAGTCGGAGCCCCACTTCGATTAGGTGCCCCTGTTGCTGAGGTATATCCGCCGGCACCACCGGCTGGACGTGAAGAAGAAGGGGAACCATAACCTGATTGGGATGGAGGTCTCGTGCCCATAGGTGGACGCATGCCCGGCGCTCCTGGCGCACCAGGACGAAGAGGTGCTCCCGGCCCAGGACGAAGTGGCGGTCTAGTTGCTGACGATCCATATGGATTATTTCCGGGACGAGCCGGTGGTCGCCCAGTATCTGAACCTGGGGCTCCTGGTGTTCGAGGTGCAGATGAAAATGGATTATTTCCAGGCCGACTGGTGCCAGGACGTGGTGCTGGTGGCCTTGGCATTTGCGGCATCTGCGGCATCTGCGGCATGCCAGCAGTGGCAGGTCGCGATTGATCTGGTGCGTCAGTAGATGGAGTAGATGGAGTAGATGGAGTAGCTGGAGTTGATGAAGCTTGCGGTGTTGGGATATTTAATGATGCTGGTAATTGAAAATCAGGTGGTAAATCCGCCAAAACTTCTTCGACAGTTTCAACTTTAGGAGCGGCTTTTTTCGCAGCAGCTTTTTTGGCTGGGGCTTTTTTCGCTGGGGCTTCATCTGCAGGAGGATTAACACTTGGGTATAACTCGCGCATCTTGCGCACGACAGGGGGTTCTAAAGTTGAAGAGGCAGATTTAACAAACTCACCAAGATCTTGAATCTTAGTAAGCAGTACTTTGCTCTCGAGACCTAGCTCTTTTGCTAGCTCGTATACGCGGACCTTAGCCACTTCACTCCTTCGTGGCTGCGCATACGTTGCGAAGCCGGTTAAATCTTGATCATCTCGTTGGGCTTAACACGGTGCTCAACTGACCGAGATGTTGACTTGGCAATCTGTGCAATGGGTGCATGGGGTTAGCCTACCTCAACCTGATCGGCATGAATATCGATCCGCCAGCCAGTCAATCGAGCCGCTAAACGAGCGTTTTGGCCATCTTTTCCGATCGCAAGTGAGAGTTGAAAATCCGGGACCACCACTTTGATCTGACGGCGTTCTTCATCCACGACTTCAGAGGAGATAACTCGTGAAGGTGCTAAAGCTGCAGCCACATAAAGTGAAGGATCTTCTGACCAATCGACGATATCAATTTTTTCGCCTTGTAATTCATTCATAACAGATTGCACGCGACTTCCCATTGGACCAATTAAAGATCCTTTTGGGTTAACTCCTGCACGATGTGTTCGGACTGAAATCTTTGTGCGTGCACCCGCTTCACGGGCAACTCCCATGATCTCAACAACACCTGATAAAACTTCTGGCACTTCAAGGGCAAATAATTTCTTTACCAAACCAGGATGAGTTCTTGATAACAAAATGTCTGGGCCTTTTGGACCTTGTTTCACTTCAACCACAAAGGCCTTAATTCGATCACCATGTTCATACTTTTCAGTTGGAACTTGTTCTTGTTGAGGAATTCTTCCTTCGGCACTTCCAAGATTTACAAAAACAACTCGAGCATCACGTCCTTGTTGAATCACTCCATGAACAACATCGCCAACAACAGCAGTAAATTCTCCGACAATCTTTAAATCATTCATTTCGCGAATTTTTAACTTAACAGTCCGTCTGACAATTCCAGTAACAAAGCGATTGAAATCTGCCGGTTCTTCAAGTGGCTCTTCGCTCTCATTGGTAAAGAGTGAGATCTGTCCAGACTCACGGTTAAGTTTTGCACGAGCTTGTGGGTTCGCCTCTAGTGATTCCAAATAACCTTGAGTGACCGCAGTTTCAATCTCAACTATTAATCGATCAAATGAAATTGCATTTGCAATTGAGAGCGTCTGAAGTGCGCCTAAGTCAACGATCATTTGAATTCGATTTCTACATAAGCGCTCTTAACATCGCTTATTTTTGCCGAAGTGATGTTGGCTTTTGCATCTGAAAAAGTGATCTGATCATTTTCTATTGAAGTAATACGAGATACAAACTTTTCACCGTCAAGCAATGTGACTGAAACTAAGCGATTCAAATTCTTAAACCAATGACGAGGAAGTGTTAGCGGGTACTCGGCTCCAGGAGTTGATACTTCGAGGGTAAAGGGAGTTTGGCCAATCTCTGGCAGCTGATCAATAATTTCCGAAATTTTAAATGATGCTTCAGTAACTTGATCCATAGATAGACCAGTCTCACCATCAATGAGTATGCGAAGCATTGAATGTTTTCCAGCTAAGGTAATTACGACATCTTCTAAAAATAAATTTAATTCATTTACGGCCGGCTCAATGGCGGCAACAATCGATTCTTTTTTCATTTAACTACTCCTTATTTAATTATTATTAAGTTTTGGACCCTACACGCCATACTCTACCGGTAATTTTTACTCTTACTTGCCAACCATTTTCAATAATTGCGTTTCCGCATCCTCTAGTGAAATCTCACTACTTGTACCCGCCCAGCGGTCGCGCACTTCAACAACCCCATTGGCTAATCCCTTTCCAACAATGACAATAGTTGGAATTCCGATTAACTCTGCATCTTTGAATTTCACGCCAGGACTAGCATCACGACGATCATCCAACATCACTCGGACACCAGCCGCTTCAAGTTTTTGAGCCAATTCAAAAGCGGTATCAAATGGAAGATCCTCTTTACCTGTGGCAACAATATGAATATCGGCTGGGGAAATCTCGCGCGGCCAACGCAATCCCAATTGATCGTGGGATTGTTCTGCGATCGCAGCAACTGCACGAGATACGCCAATTCCATATGAACCCATAGTCACCACATTTGGTTTTCCATCAGAATCTAGAACGGTAAGGTCTAAAGCTTTTGCGTACTTACGTCCAAGTTGGAAAATGTGACCAATTTCGATGGCCCGATCTATTACAACAGCGGTATCGCATTGTGGGCATCCATCTCCTGCGCGAACTTCAGCAGCTTCAACATACTTCTCGACTTTGAAATCACGTCCGTTTTGCACATACCGTGCATGGGTATTGCTTTTATTTGCGCCAGTGACCCAACTTGAACCAATTTCAACTCTAGGATCTGCATAAAGTTTTAAACCAAGTGCTTGTGCGTCTTGCGGTCCAACATAACCTTTAACAAATTTTGGATTTTTTGCAAAATCTTCTTCTTCAAATAACCGTAATTCACTTACTCCCGGAAGATTTGCCTGCAAGCGCTTTAAATCAACTTCGCGATCTCCAGGGACTAAAACGCTAATTGGTTCGCCATCTGCAAAAAGTAAAATATTTTTAAGAGTGTCTGCTGCTGTGAATCCCCCACCGTAATTTTTATTGAGAACGTCAACTAATGAATCAATGGTTGGAGTATTTGGAGTATCTAGAGCTTCTAATGCTGGCACATCTGGATATTTCTTACCCGAGACTTTTGTTGACATCGCTTCAACATTCGCTGCAAATCCACAAGATGGACACAAAACGTAAGTGTCCTCACCTGTTTCACATGGTGCTAAAAACTCTTCAGATTTTGAACCGCCCATTGCCCCAGACATTGCAGAGACAATTGCATACTTAAGTCCGAGCCGCTCAAAAGTTTTTATGTAAGCAGCACGGTGATCTTGATAAGATTTTTCCAACCCGGCATCATCAATATCAAATGAGTAGGAATCTTTCATTACAAATTCACGACCGCGAATGATTCCACTACGCGGACGTGGCTCATCTCTATACTTTGTTTGGATCTGATAGAGAGTTAGTGGCAAATCTCGATAAGAGGAAGATTCGCCCTTCACCATTAATGTAAACATTTCCTCATGCGTTGGGCCTAGTAAATAATCGCCACCTTTTCGATCTTGCAAACGAAAGAGATCGCTTCCGTAATCATCCCAACGGCTGGTCGCCTCATATGGTTCGCGTGGCAAGAGTGCAGGGAAATGCACTTCCTGGAATCCAGCTTTATCCATCTCTTCACGTACTACTCGTTCGATGTTGCGCAAAGTTAGATAACCCAATGGCAACCATGAGTAGATACCAGCAGCAACTCGGCGAATATATCCAGCCCGAACTAATAATCGATGGCTGGCAACTTCAGCATCTGCTGGGTCATCACGCAAGGTGCGCAGGAAGAGGCGGGACATTTGCAACATGGCGTGAGCCTACCGAGTGTTAGAAAAAAATCGTCGCTAGTTCGGCCACCTTTTCGAAGCCAACTTTGTGGTAACTGGCACGGGCAGCATGATTGAAATCATTTACATAGAGGGAGGCGATCGGAGCAAATCTGTTTCCGTACTCCACCAAAGTGGCAATGCCAGCCGATCCAAGCCCTTTACCGCGCTGCGCAGGATCCACCCAGACTCCATGAATTTGATAAGCGCCAGCACCAATAGCCCCGATATCACTTTTGAAAATTATCTTTCCATTATCCAAATCTCGAGAAATTAAAGTTCGCCCCGCTCCAATTAATTCAATTGACCTTGATCGATAATCAACGTAATCAGGAACTTCGCCGACTTCGGCAGTGAACATCGCAATTCCCACTTCGACAACTTCCTCTAGATCAGCAAGTGTCGCTGGATGTACTAGTGGATTCCCGGAAATTTTTGGAACTCCCCGAAGTGACAACAAAGGTTGCGATTGTCGAATAGCTCGTGGTTCGGAATATAGATGAGATATTAACTCCCACAAATCAAAGACTGTTCTTAATTCACCTACGATTGATGAAAATTTGTACTGCTTTGATCGAAGGTGGTCAACTAATGAAAGTAATGCTGCTCGTGACGATATAGCTGGGATCAGATTGCCACCAATGTATGTAACGCCCTCTATCTCACTGTAGCTATTTCGATAAACCAGCAGATTACTATTTTTTGATTTCTCTAAAAGTTGCGCCCGTGAAGATAAAAAGCAATTTACTTCGGGTGCTAGCGCTAAATAATTAAAAACTTCACTTTTAACATTTACACCGCGGATAACCTCTAAACCAACTACGCTCACTGAAATTTTCGCTTAATGAACTTCAACCGAAGGAGCGCCAGAACTTTCCATCTCTTCAGCAAGGCGCATCGCTTCTTCAATTAAAACTTCTACGATCATGGATTCTGGAACGGTTTTAATTACCACTCCTTTTACAAATATCTGACCTTTTCCATTTCCAGATGCCACACCTAAATCTGCTTCTCGCGCTTCACCAGGACCATTTACAACACAACCCATAACTGCAACGCGAAGTGGAACAGTCATTCCTTCAAGTCCTGCTTGAACTTTTTCAGCCAATGTATAAACATCAACTTGTGCCCGACCACATGACGGACAAGAGACAATCTCTAACTTACGTTGACGCAGATTTAATGATTCCAAAATTGAGATTCCAACTTTGACCTCTTCGACTGGCGGCGCTGAAAGGGAAACGCGAATCGTATCTCCAATTCCTTCCGCCAATAAAATTCCAAATGCAACTGCTGATTTTATGGTTCCTTGAAATAGCGGTCCAGCTTCAGTAACACCAAGATGTAATGGATAATCACATCTTTCCGAAAGTAACCTGTAAGCCTCAACCATAATTACTGGATCATGATGCTTCACTGAAAGTTTAATATCGGTAAAGCCGTGCTCTTCAAATAATGAACATTCCCACAACGCAGATTCAACTAACGCTTCTGGAGTTGCTTTCCCATACTTTGCCATTAAACGCGGATCTAAAGAACCTGCATTGACACCAATTCGAATTGGAATTCCGGCTGCACCTGCTGCTTTGGCAACCTCTTTAACTTTGTCATCAAATTGTTTGATGTTTCCCGGATTTACGCGGACCGCAGCACACCCAGCATCAATCGCTGCAAAAATATATTTTGGTTGAAAATGAATATCCGCAATAACTGGAATCTGCGATTTCTTAGCGATCGCGGCAAGCGCATCGGCATCATCTTGACTTGGAACCGCAACTCGAACAATTTGACATCCTGAAGCAGTTAATTCGGCAATCTGTTGCAAAGTTGCATCGACATTTGCAGTCAGTGTTGTGGCCATTGATTGCACGCTTACTGGTGCACCACCGCCAACCAAGACTGAACCAACTTTAAGTTGGCGCGTAACTTTGCGCGGAGCCAGGGGTGTTGCTGGGATCGCCGGCATTCCAAGATCAACCATGATTAACCATGCCCCTATCCTGCCTTATCTAGGGTTAATTTTCCTTCACAGTTCGAATTAGAAGTTCAAATGAAGCGGATTGATGATGTCAGCCGCAAGCAAGAGCAGTGAGAGCGCGGCCATTATCACAATTACTGCAAGAGTTAGTGGCACCAATCTGACCACATCAAAAGGCTCTGGTGTTGGAAATTCGCGGCGGCGGGCGTTTTGCCGGCGCACTCCATCGACAATTGCAATCGCCATATGGCCACCATCTAATGGCAATAAAGGCAACAAATTAAATAATCCGATAAAAATATTTAAACTCGCAACAGTTAATAAAAAGAAGCCAATTTTGGCAGCCAATCCAGCATTTTCAGATGCGGCAGCGTCACCAGAAACTCTGGCTACTCCAACTACACCTACTAATCCTTCTGGATCTCGCGCTCCCCCACCAAATGTTGCCTTGATCAAATCTGGGATCTTTGCTGGAAGTGCAAAGAGTGCCTTATAGCTTCCGACAATAATATTTTTACCTTCACTTAGAGATTTTGTAACTGCTGTAATCGGTGTTGATTTAACAAGCTCTACTTTGCTTAAAACTCCGATGATTCCAACTGGCTTCACTTCACCTAATTTTGCAATTGGTGCGCGCAAAGTTGGAGTTATTGCAACCTCAATCACTGCGCCATCGCGCTCAATCCCTAAATTTAATTTTTGGTTGGGTGAGGTACGAATAGCAGATGCAACTGCCTCCCAGGAATCTAGTGATTGACCATTTACTGAAACAATCTTGTCTCCACTTTTTAATCCAGCAAGTAGCGCTGGAGTTTTTGGATCAGAGTCCAGGCAGGTACTTCTACTTTGATCAACTGGAATGCATTTTAGAATTTGATCAAGTACTTGAGTTTGTGCTGGCGTTCCAATAGCTGCAAAAAAAGTAAATAGCAGTAAAAAACCAATCACAAAATGAGTAGTCGAACCTGCTCCGAGGACAATTAATCTGCGCAAGGTGCTGGCTTTGTAAAAAGATCGAGGTTGGTCTATTAATTCAACAGGCTCACTTGGAGACATTCCCACAATTCGGCAGTAACCACCGGCTGGAATTGATTTTACGCCAAACTCCGTTTCTCCTCTTTGAGTGGACCAGATCTTTGGACCAAACCCTAAGAAAAATTCAGTAACTTTCATGCCAAATTTACGCGCAGTTAGAAAGTGGCCCAACTCATGCAACATAACTGAAATTAGTAAGGCCACCACAAATGCCAAGATCCCGATCAAATTTAACAGCGACATAAAATTAATTGCCCCTCATCTTAATATTTTGATTTGCACTTGCACGTGCATCCTCTTCGATGGCACTGACATCGGCGATATCACTAAGCGTAGCCGGGGCCTCCGCAGCCAAGTGTTGCAATACTGCATCCACAATCTCAATAATTTCGGTGAATTTAATTTGACCTTTCAAAAATGCAGCGACCGCTTCCTCATTAGCTGCGTTAAAGATCGCTGGCATAGCGCCCCCAATCTCACCGCACCGTCTGGCTAAATCAATTGCTGGGAATTTTGCATTATCAATTGGCGCGAAACCCCATGTGTGTACGGTGCTCCAATCGATCGGTGAAATTGCGCCAACAGTTCTATCTGGCCAACTGAGCGCCAAAGCAATTGGCAACTTCATAGATGGTGGACTTGCTTGTGCAATTACAGATCCATCGTGGAATTCCACCATTGAATGAATAATTGATTGTGGATGAATCACTGCTTCAATCTTCGAGTAAGGAATATCAAATAAATAATGTGCCTCGATAATTTCTAAACCTTTATTTACCAAGGTCGCTGAATTGATACTTACTACAGGCCCCATGTTCCAAGTTGGGTGCGCTAATGCTTCTTCTATTGTGACATCACTTAAATCATTTCTATTTCTAAATGGACCACCGCTTGCAGTAAGAATTAATTTTGAAACTTCATTTTTTGTTCCGGCTCGAAGTGCTTGCGCTAATGCTGAATGCTCTGAATCAACCGGGATCAACTGTCCTGGTTTTGCAGCACGTAAAACTAAATCTCCACCGGCGACTAATGATTCTTTATTTGCAAGTGCAACTTTATTTCCAACACCTAAAGCATTAAGTGTTGGGCCAAGTCCAACTGAACCAGTTATCGCATTGAGCATTACATCTACCGGAATAGCTGCCACTTGCGCAGCCGCACCTTGTCCATCAATAACATTTACCCCTGGCAACGCTTCGCGAAGCAGTGCGCCCTCTCCTTCAACCGCTACAACTTTTACTCCAAAAGCACGTACTTGTTCGACTAATCGCGGAATATTTGACCCGCCAGCCGCCAGTGCAACCACCCGAAATTGATTTGGATTTGCCGCGATAACCTCAAGTGCCTGTACGCCAATTGAGCCTGTTGAACCCAATATCGAGATGTCGCGCATGGGCTAATCCTCTCAGGTTGAGCCAGATAGTTCATTCATATAGAACTTGTTCTATTCTTACTCTTATGAGCGCACTAGATGAAGGAACCCGCCTGACTGGCAGCAACCTGCCGCAGGTGCGCCATTTGCGAACCGAGATTCCGGGGCCAAAATCTAAAGAGTTAATTGCAAGACGTGCCAATGCCGTCTCGGCCTCACTCGGGATGGCAATGCCAGTTTTTGTTGAACGTGCCGGTGGTGGTGTCATTATCGATGTCGATGGAAACTCCATTATTGACATGGGGGCCGGAATTGCAGTTGTAAATGTCGGAAACTCAGCAGATTTAGTAATTGAAAAAGTTATTGATCAAGTTAAAGCATTTACACATACCTGTTTTATGGTTGTTCCATATGAAGGTTATGTCGAAGTATGCGAAGCGCTAAACAATTTAACACCCGGAGATCACCCAAAGAAATCTGCGCTATTTAACTCTGGTGCTGAAGCGGTTGAAAATGCGGTGAAAGTTGCGCGTGCTTATACAAAGCGTCCAGCAGTCGTTGTCTTTGAGCATGGGTATCACGGCCGTACTAATCTAACTATGGGAATGACCGCTAAAAATATGCCTTACAAAGATGGCTTTGGTCCATTCGCTCCAGAGATTTACCGAATGCCAATGGCTTACCCATTCCGTTCGCAGGTCGATCCACAAAAATGTGCTGAAGAAACTTTAGATCTGATCACTCATAAAATGGAGAAAGAGATCGGATTGCAAAATATCGCCGCGATTGTGATTGAACCTATTCAAGGTGAAGGTGGATTTATTGTTCCGCCACTTGGCTTCCTTCCTGGTTTAGCAAACTTTGCTAAGAGCAACGGAATTCTCTTTGTTGCTGATGAAGTACAAACCGGATTTGCTCGAACCGGCCAGATGTTTGCCTGTGAAGATGAGAATGTTGTGCCTGATCTGATCACAACAGCTAAAGGTATTGCCGGTGGGCTACCGCTTTCGGGGCTTACTGGTAGAGCTGAAGTAATGGATAGTGTCCACGCTAGTGGTCTAGGCGGGACATTCGGTGGCTCACCAGTTGCTTGTGCTGCTGCACTTGGTGCAATTCAAACCATTGCAGACCTAGATCTAATTAAGCGCGCAAGTGAAATAGGGAAAATCATGAGCACCCGCCTTGTGGAAATGCAGAAAAAATATCCAGTGATTGGTGAAGTGCGTGGACGTGGTGCGATGCAAGCAGTTGAACTAGTAATCCCAGGGAGCACCGAACCAAACTCAAGTGCAACTTCGGCAGTTGTTAAATTCTGCCAAGCAAATGGAGTTTTAGTGTTAACTGCTGGAACTTATGGCAACGTATTGCGCTTTCTTCCGCCACTTGTCATGCCAGAGCATTTACTAAATGAAGCGCTAAATATTATCGACCAGGCTTTTGCCACACTTTAAAACTTACATATATTGAGCAATACCCCATGAATGTTCTGGCACTTCTCTGATCTTCTTAAATCCAACTTCAGGTAGCAATTTGTTCCAAACAATTCTAATCCCCTGTGAATTTTGCTCATCAACTGAGTACTTCTGGGCTTGTTCAGGATGTTCTTGGTAATGCTTCGAATTAGCCATCGACCAATCTAAATCATCAATAATTAAAATTCCACCTGGCTTCATCAACGAACTTACCAACATGACCCCAAGAGCAGTGACATCAAAAGTATGTCCACCATCTAAATAACAAAAATCAAATAACTCACGTTTGCCATCACGAATTAATTTTGCAAGTTCCCAGGTGTAAGACCTATGTGCGAAAACTGGAGTAATCAGATCAGCAAAACCAGTGGCAGCAATTAAATCAATGATGTTTGGTGACTTCTTGCGTGCACCTTCTAAATCAATTGTTAGTAAATGCCCTTTACCTATTTCGCGCAAAATCGCACCCATGTAAATCGAAGACTTGCCATGGAAAAATCCAATTTCGAGAAATTCTGATAAGTCATACTCTTTTACTAAATCGCGGATTATAAGGGCTTGCGCCTCTTTCATATATTTTACTGAGCCAAATTCGCGCGATATATCAGCAATCCCAAATGTATTTTTTACCACAGCCATGAATTCCCCCGAATAGTAGAGAGGAATCATCTCTACTTAAGATTGCCAAAAACCCAATTTAAGGAAACTTTAGGTGAACAAAATCTCTGGTTTAACTAACTCTTCTTAGCTTTGGTGACCCGAAAAAGATTGTAGGGAAGCAAAATCACAATACCTAATGGAAGCACCCACCAACTAACTAAGTTCTCACTTGCCAACCGATGAGTGAGTGTAAAAGCTGCCAGCACGATTACAGTTCCTCGCCAATCATCACCAATTAAGAAATCAAACCAAAAAGCTCCAAATTTCTTGATTAATTCGGCCACTCCACTTTTATTTAAAATTTCCAAAGTATCTAATTCATCTTTTTCAGTAACTCTAATGATTGCACTTACCTTAGAGTTCTGAACCTTGAGAATTTTAATTAGGACATTGGAAATAATTAGCATGAAAATAATGATTCCGACGAGGGATAAATCTTTCCCTGGCCATTCCGCTCCAGCGCCTTCTGCCCCCCAGAAAATTCCAAATGAGGTAAGCATTATTCCCACGACATATTTCATACTGTTTTCTGGCACTTTTGCCAAAGGCTTGCGTAATGCAAAGCCAGCGATTACAACGATGACTACTGCGGTAAGCGCAGAAAAACTGGCGAGTATGACTTCACCTTGAATTGTGCCAAAAGTTAATACGATAAATGCAACTTCAAGACCTTCTAGTAAAACCCCTTTAAATGAAAGCGTAAAGGCATACCAATCTGTAACTCCAAATCTACTTCCACTTTTTGCTTGCCGAGCCGCTTGTAACTCCTCATTAAATATTGCATCTTCATCATGTAAAGATTTATAACCGCTGCTACGCAAAATCGCTTTGCGCACCCATTGCAGCCCAAATACTAAAAGTAGGGCACCAACAAAAAGTCGGAGCCCATCTATAGGAAGTTGTGAAATCGCTGGCCCAAATGCAGCGATAATAATCACAAGTAAAACCAGTGCAGATGAGGCTCCAGTCAATGCTGATCGCCAATTTCGAGCTGTTCCTGCTGCCAACACTATTGTTGTAGCTTCGACTGCTTCTACTGCACATGCCAAGAAAACTGAAAGAAATAAGGCCAGCGATCCAGTTAGCATTTAATAATTAGCGATCTAACAAATTACGTTGAGCGTTATAAGTGACGCCGTTTTTCTTATGCGCAATCGCACTCAACGCTTCAAGGGCTACTCTATTTGCCAAAATTGCAGTTATATCGGCGCAGTCATACGGTGGAGAAACTTCAACGATATCCATTCCAACTACTGGAACTTCAAGTGCGATGCGGCGGACCGCTTCAAGTAATTCACGACTGGTCAGTCCACCTGGCTCCGGGGTTCCGGTCCCTGGTGCCATACCGGGATCAACGACATCAATATCGACCGAGAGAAAGACTCCGACACAATCTTGCATTACAGTTTTCAAAGCTTCATCAAGAATTGAATTTAATCCGCGAGCATTAATCTCAGTCATTTCATAGGAACGCATTCCTTGTTCAGCCATCCATTGCAATGTTTTATCTTCTGGCCAATATCCGCGTAAACCGATTTGCAGAAAACGATCCCCCCGAACCGCTCCTCTCTCAAGTAATCGGCGCATCGGAGTTCCATGTCCGTAAAGTTGTCCCATCTGATTATCCCCAGTATCAGCATGTGCATCAAAATGAATTACTCCGATTTTTCCCCAGCCAAGTGCTTTGGCAACACCTGCAATATCGGCAGATGCAATTGAGTGATCTCCACCAAGAACAAGTGGAAGTGCACCGCTCTTAGCAATCTTTTCACTCTCTGCCTCAAGTAAATTTAATGAATCCTCTAAATGGCTCGATGGCATTAATAAATCGCCGGCATCTACAACTTTTAATTGTTGAAGTGCATCAACTCGTAATGCTAAATGAGGGCGGGCACCATCATGAGGAAGATAATCTCCGGCACGAATCGCCATTGGTCCAAATTTAGTTCCGGAGCGATGTGATGTACCACCATCAATTGGGGCTCCAACAATTACTACATCGGCATCGGCATAACTTTTTTCTTCCGCCAAATCACAGGCTGGAATTCCTAAAAAGGTAAAATTTGGTCCATATAGATTGCCGTGATTTGCCATAAGTTAAGCCTATCCCTCGGTCTTAGGAATCAAAACCTAATCCGAGTCGATCTAAGAAACGCAACCATAAATTGCGTTTGCCACTGTGCTCATCGGCTCTATTTATTGACCAACGGGTTATTTGAATAATGAAATAGCGGAAGGGTTCAGGTGGGAAAGCTAGTGGTTTTTTGCGAACCATCTCTAACCGAGTTCGTTCATTATCTAAACCATCGAGTAAATCCAACATAACTTGTGCGCCAAATCTTGTTGCCGCAACTCCCAATCCGGTGTATCCCAACACTGTTGCTATTCGCTTATCTTTATTTACTGTCCAAAATGGCGAGAATCGGGTGCAGGTGTCAATTGCTCCACCCCATACATGCGTGAATTTAATTCCCTCGAGCTGCGGAAAAGTACGCAGAAAATGTGCTGCTAACTTTGCATAAGTTTCTGGACGAGCTTCATACTCTTGGCGAACTTTTCCACGGAAGTTATAGATGGCATCCCATCCACCCCAAACAATACAATTCTCATCAGTCAAACGATAATAATGAAATTGATTTCCAGAATCCGAAACCCCTTCGCGATCTTTCCAACCTATGCTTTCTAATTGAGCTGATGTCAATGGCTCAGTAACTATTTGATAGTCGTAAACTGGAACAATATATTTACGAGTTTTCTTAATCAGAGCCGGGTAAACATTTGTAGCCAGTGCAACTTTTTGGGCATGCACTTCTCCATAAGCGGTATGAGCAATCACTGCAGATTCACTTTCGATTAACTCTTCAACACGTGAGTTCTCAAAAATTTGTACACCTAAGGAGAGACAAGCCCGCTCCAATCCCCAAACGAGTCGGGCTGGATCTACTAGCGCTGTTCCATCATGGTCAAAAATACCACCCTCATAAATTGGTGAATGGATTCGGGATTGAATTGCTTCCTTGTCCAAAAATTCCACATCATCACCGAGTGCGTTTCGTTCAGCAGCTTCTTCGCGCATTCCTTCTAACTGCCAAGGCGCAATTGCCACTCGTAATTCACCAGTTCGTTCCCAACTGCAATCAATATTGTATTTTTTAATGGCTGCTTCGATTGCATCTAAATTTTCCCAACCAAGCCTTTCAATAATCTCCATCTCATCTGGAAATCTTCTTTTACCATTTTGGTATCCATGAGTTAGTGAGCTATTGCAAAACCCCCCATTGCGACCAGATGCACCTGCGCCAGTTTCGCGCATTTCAACAATCACAACTGAGCGATTTGGATCTTGTTCTTTGGCATGAATGGCAGCCCACAATCCGGTGTAACCGGCGCCAACGATCAGTAAATCAGCGTGCACTTCGCCCACCAATGCCGAATGCGGCAGCGGTTCTAATGGATCTGAGTCAAGCCAATAGAGATCAGGTTGTGCATCTCGTAAATGGCGAACAATCTTTGGGTCGATGTCAGACATCGCACTAACCGGCCGAAACCGGATCCACCCCTTAACCAACAATTTCGGTTGTCCCGGGTCCTCCGGAGTCCAACCCCACTACCGGGTCTCAAAGAGACCAACTTTTCGTAGTGGAACAGCAGAAGTCTAGTGCTTTTTCTGCAATCTGCGGGCTTTGGCTGCTGAAAATATTTGAGCAGAAATCACGATTGCAAGGGCGATTAAGAACATCGCCGACCCGATTACGTTGGCTTGCGCCGGGACTCCACGGGCAGATGAGACCCAGACAAATTTAGGGAATGTATTAACAGTTCCTGAATTGAAATTGGTAATAATAAAATCATCAAAAGATAATGAAAATGCAAGTAGCGCTGCTGCGGCAATTCCAGGAGCCACTAAAGGCAAAGTTACCCGACGGAAAGTTTGCCACTCTGTTGCATATAAATCACGAGCGGCTTCTTCCAACTTTGGATCTAGCGAGGCGATTCTGGCTTTTACTGTTACAACCACAAATGAGATACAAAACATCACATGGGCAATAACAGTTGTCCAAAAACCTGGGTTGATGCCTAGATTTAAAAACATCGCAAGTAATGAGGCGCCAAGCACAATTTCAGGTGTTGCCATCGGCAAAAAAATTAACAAGTTGGTAGTACTGCGTCCACGGAAACTGTATCGCCCTAATGCGAAAGCGATCATGGTTCCTAAAATCGTCGAAAAAAGCGTAGCCAAGAAACCAATCTTGATTGAATTTCCAAGAGCTGTGCAAACCTCAGGGGCACCGCATGGATTCAACCAATTCTTAAAAGTAAATCCTTGCCATATCAAATTTCGCTTGCCAGAATCATTAAATGAAAATGCCATTGTGTATGCGACTGGGAAAAAGAGATAAATAAACGCAAGCGCTGCGTAAATCCGGATCAAATTCTTAGATAGCCAGCGCGTCATACCAATTCATCCGTTCCGGCTCGACGAATATAAACAGTAACTAAAATTAAAATTGCTGCCATCAATGTAAAGGAAAGTGCAGCGGCAGTTGGGTAATCAACTATTCGGAAGAACCTGGAATCAATTACATTTCCGATCATTTTAGTAGTCGGATTTCCAAGAATTTGCGCGTTCACATAATCACCTGCTGCTGGAATAAAAGTCAGCAAAGTTCCAGCCACTACTCCAGGCATTGATAACGGAAAAGTTACTCGTCTAAAAGTGGTCAATCCATTAGCGTAAAGATCCCCTGATGCTTCCATCAAACGCGGATCAATTCGCTCTAAGCTCGCATAAATTGGCAATGTCATAAATGGCAAAAAGTTATAAGTCATACCGGTAACAACTGCAAGTGCTGTTGAGGTGATAGAGGTATCGGCACCAATTAAATGTAATGATCGCAGAACTGAAATTACCGGTCCTTCTGCGCCAAGAATTTGCTTCCACGCGATTGTACGGAGTAGGAAAGAGGTGAAAAATGGCGCAATAACCAAAACTAATAAAATGTTTTTATACTTACCACTTTTAAATGCAATTGCATATGCAAGTGGGTACGAAATAGCGAGTGCTAAAAGCGTGGAAAGCAGGGCATAAATAAAGGAGCGCGAAAATTGAGCACTATTTTCTGAAAATGCATCTACGTAATTTTGCAATCTAAATGTTTGTTCGTATGCACCGGTTTCACCACCAGCAATAGGAGTCTTGGTAGAGGTTTCAGCCAAATTAATCAGTGGCAGGATAAAAAACAACAAAAGCCACAGCAAGCCAGGAAGCAACAAAAGGTACGGGATTCGCTTCCCAGCGCGCCCAGGTTTACTTACAGTTGCTGTACCAGCGTGCGCGAATGCCATTATTCGGCGTCCGCTCCTGATAAACCTGATGTGACATCTTCATCGCCGTCGAGAGCAAAAGTGAAATGTGGTTCCCAAGAAAGAGTTACTGCGTCACCTTTGCGAAGGTTAGGAGCTCCACCATCATTTTGCTCAAAGATCATCAACTCTTGCTTCCATGGCATCTCAACTTGGTATTGCGTACTTACGCCCACAAAAGAAATATCGGTAACAATGCCACCTTCTAATTTATTTCCAGTTGTTGTATCACCAACATTGTGAATTCTAAATTTTTCAGGCCGAATTCCAACTAGAAGACTCTTATGTGTGCTGCTATTGCGGGCCGCTGGAATTACAATCCTTGTACCTTGTAAATTTACAAATTGATCGGCACCTGAAGTGGATTCCAGGGTTCCCTTAATGAAATTAGATTGACCCAGGAAGTTTGCCACAAATGCAGTTTTAGGATTCTCATAAAGATCTGCAGGTGAACCTAATTGTTCAATTCGGCCTTCATTCATAACCGCGATGGTGTCAGCCATTGTCATGGCTTCTTCTTGATCATGTGTCACATGGACGAAAGTAATTCCAACTTCAGTTTGAATCCATTTCAATTCAATCTGCATCTGGCGACGTAACTTAAGATCAAGCGCTCCAAGCGGTTCGTCCAAAAGTAATAAAGCTGGACGATTAACTATTGCTCGGGCAACTGCGATCCGTTGCTGCTGTCCACCAGATAATTGCGTTGGTTTGCGATCTCGTAAGTGGGCCAACTCAACCAATGCTAAAACTTTTTCAACTGGTTCTTTTACATCTTTGATGCCTCGCCTGCGCAGACCAAACGCCACATTTTCAAAGATAGTTAAATGTGGAAATAGCGCATAATTTTGAAAAACTGTGTTTACTGGTCGGCGATAAGATTTAGTATCAGTTAAATCAGTATCTCCAAGGTAAATTTTTCCGGAAGTTGGTTCCTCAAGCCCAGCGATCATTCGCAGGGTTGTAGTCTTTCCGCATCCTGATGGTCCTAGTAGCGCAAAAAATGAACCTTTTGGGATCACTAAATCCAAATTATCAACTGCAAGAAAATCAGCAAATCTTTTAGTGAGGCTGCTTAATTTTAAATCTCCTGTTTTAGCTGCATCTGGGTGATTTGCCACTATTAATTACCTGCTGCAGCTGCAAATGCTTCTGAGTACTTGGTGTCTTCCTCTGGAGTCAGAGTGCGGAATACCCGTACTTTTGCCAGAGTTGCATCATCAGGGAATATGAATGGGCTCTTTGCTAACTTTGGATCGATCTTTTCCATTTCAGCTTGAGCACCAACTACTGGGCAGATGTAATTTACAAATGCTGCAACTTGAGCTGCAACAGCTGGGTCATAGTAATTATTAAGTACCGTCTCGGCGTTTTTCTTATTTTTTGATGTAGATGGAATTAAGGCGTTATCGCTCCATAGAGTTCCACCACTTTCTGGAACTTGGAATCCAAATTTACCGCCATTTTCATTTGAAAGAGAGAATATATCTCCGCTCCAACCAATTACTGCAACTGCATCTCCACTGACCATATCTTCAAGGTAATCATTACCTTTAACCTGGCGGATAAATCCATCAGCAATTTTCTTTTCCAAGAAAGCTATTGCGTTCATAAATTGGTCATCCGTAAATGGCTGAGAAGGATCTACACCTTGGGATTGCAAAATAATTCCCATGGTGTCACGCATTTCACTCAGCACTTCTACCCGACCTTTATTTTTCTTATCAAAAAGTTGTTCAATACTTTGAATTCCACCAGGAATTTTTTCTTTGTTCCAACCGAATCCAGCAAAACCTGATTGCCAAGTTAAGGTGCTCTTGCGACCTGGATCAAAACCAACATTTGCCAAGGTTGGCAAAATATTTACTTTGTTTGGGAGGTTTGCTTCATCAAATGCTTGGGTATAGCCCATTCGCACCCAACGTCCAGCCATCCAGTCAGTAAGAGTGACAATGTCATATCCGATATCTTTGCCAAGTTTTAATTGACCTTGTACTTTTCCATAAAATTCATCATTGTCATTTACATCTTCTTTATAAACGACATTAATTCCAGATGCTGCTTTAAAGGTTTCGAGTGATGTGTAAGTTTTTTTATCTGAATCAAAATCTAAATATGCAGGCCAGTTTGCCCAACGAACAGTTCCGCCCTCATCTACCGGAGCGCTAGCAGTTGCATCGGCACTGCCACTTTCACTTTTAGCGTCTTTTGAACCACAAGCGGCAAGCAAGGTTGCACCGCTTACTGCACCTGCACCAGCAATGAAGCGACGGCGAGAGAGCTGGGCGCGGATGATTGAACGCACTTCCGGAGTTAGCTCTGGCTTCATTGAATTTCTCCTTAATTTAGATTTTTAGGATTAGGTTGCGGGACTGATCGTAGGACTTCATGGCCCCATATGACCAGATTTCCTTGCCGAAAATGCTGAGATTTAGGCCTCGAGGTTGGTCATTACATGCTTAATGCGGGTGTAATCCTCAAATCCGTAATTTGAGAGATCTTTGCCATATCCGGAGTGCTTGAACCCGCCATGGGGCATCTCAGCCACAATCGGAATATGGGTATTGATCCAGACACATCCGAAATCAAAAGCTTTAGCCATTCGCATTGCCCGGCCATGATCTTTGGTCCAGACACTCGAGGCCAATCCATATTTAACTCCATTGGCAAAGCGCAGTGCTTCATCATCATCACTAAATTTCTGCACCGTAATTACTGGTCCAAAGATTTCACTTTGAATCATCTCATCATCTTGCTTAAGTCCGGCCACAACTGTTGGTGGGAAAAAGAAGCCAGGTTGTTTCAACGGTGCGCCACCAGTCATGATTTTCGCATGGCTTGGAGTCCGCTCTAAAAATCCAGCAACCCGTTTTAATTGCGCCTCGTTATTAACCGGTCCAACGAGTACATCCTCATGTGGCATTCCAATTTTGATTTCATTTTTTGCTTGTTCAGTTAATAGAGCGACAAAATCATCATAAGCTTTTGGTCCGACAAGTACGCGAGTTGCTGCAGTGCAATCTTGACCGGCGTTAAAAAATCCAGCCACTGCTATCCAAGCAGCTGCGGCTTCTAAATCTGCATCATCAAAAATAACTACTGGAGCCTTGCCACCTAATTCCAGGTGTACTCGTTTCACATCTTGTGATGCAGCCGAAGCAACTTCCATTCCTGCGCGCACAGATCCGGTAATCGCTACTAGTTGCGGAATTTCATGGCTAATTAATGCCCGGCCGGTATCTCTATCTCCACAGACAACATTGAAAACACCCTCTGGTAAAAACTCTGACATCACTTCAGCCATAAAAATTGTGGATGCTGGTGTTGTATCACTTGGTTTCAAAACAACAGTGTTTCCTGCAGCAATTGCTGGAGCCCACTTCCACACTGCCATCATCATTGGATAATTCCACGGGGTTACTTGGGCACAGACCCCAATTGGTTCACGGCGAATAAATGAGGTCATGCCATGCATGTACTCCCCTGCTGACAAGCCTTCCAAGTTTCTTGCCGCACCGGCAAAAAATCTAATTTGATCAATCATTGGAGGGACTTCTTCAGAGCGAGTGACTGCAAGGGGCTTTCCAGTGTTTTCTGATTCAATCGTAATGATCTCTTCTGCACGAGATTCAAGGGCATCGGCAATTTTTAATAATGCACGCTGGCGCTCACTTGGTGTGGAATCGCGCCAGCCACCAAAAGCTTTTTGAGCAACTTTAAGCGCGTGGTCGACATCTGCCGCATCAGAAACTGGCGCAGTCATATATGCCTGACCTGTGGCTGGATTTATTAATTGACTGTTCTTGCCGCTCATTGCTTCAATTGATTTCCCGCCAACAAAATTCTTAAGCGCTTTCATCGTGACTTGCCCCTTTTATTTTTTGGAGTTCCAGTGGGAGCAGGTTACGCGCTAAACCCACACCTTGTCAGCAAGGTCAAAAACAAGAGTTACTCTCAATGTGATCTAATTGCCGGATGAGCGAACTATCCCCGACCGAACGTACCAAGGTAAAACGCGTCCCTCACAAGGCGGCCACGGATACTGCGGCTCTATATGAACTGCTAGATCAATCTTTGGTAGCACATGTTGGAATTGTTGAAGATGGCCAACCCTTTGTTTTGCCAGTAGTTGCCGCTCGTGTTGGAGATCAATTGCTCTTACACGGATCAAGTGCATCCAGGCTTATGAAGACAATTGCTTCAGGTGCGCCAATTTGTGTAACGCTGACAATTCTTGATGGATTAGTACTTGCGCGTTCTGCATTTGAATCTTCAATGAATTATCGCAGTGCCATGATTTTAGGAAGTGCGCGCGCTTTAGAAGGCCCCGAGAAGTTAGCAGCATTTTTACAACTAACAGAGAAGTTGTTTCCAGAAAGAAGCGAGGAATTACGCTCAACCACTGAGCAAGAGACAAAAGCCACACTGATGGTTTCAATGCCACTAAATGAGGCGAGTGTAAAAATCTCGAAAAAATTTCCAGCAGATCCCGTTGAGGAGTACTCCCTTCCAATCTGGGCTGGAGTCCTGCCAATTAAACACACTTATGGTGAACCAATTCCAGATCCAAATTTAATTCCAGGAACTCCCGTTCCTGATTACCTTTCAAGGTGGCCAGAAGGACGAACATGAACCTTTGGGATGCCACTTTAAATAGTAAGCCTGTAGAAAGAGCTTCCCTGCGCACAACTGAAGAGGTTGATGTTGCAATTATTGGCGCTGGCTTCACTGGATTGTGGAGTGCCTATCACCTGCTGAGCAATAAACCTGATTTAAAGATTGCGGTAATTGAAAAGGAGCGAGTTGGCTTCGGCGCCAGTGGACGAAATGGTGGATGGGTTAGTGCACTTTATCCGAGTGAGATGGGAGCAGATTTAGTAACCCCTCACTTAATCCAATCAATAGCTGACATTGGAGTTTTTGCAAGCAAATACGCACCCGACGCTAACTTTCGAAAAGGTGGTTCACTTACTATTGCTCGAAATAGTGGTCAGTTAAAAAGATTGAAAAATAATATTGGTTCAGCTACTTTCTTAAATCAAAGTGAAACCTTAGCCAAAGTTCAGTTCAATGGCGCATTAGGTAGTTTGTTTACTCCTGATTGCGCAACTATGCATCCGGGAAGATTTGTCCAGGCTTTGGCCAATCATTTAGAACAACTCGGAGCACGAATTTATGAAAAATCACCAGCGCTTAGAAATACTGACCATAAGGTAAATACACCTTCAGGTGCATTAATTGCAACCACCGTAATTTCTGCGACCGAAGCCTTTGCCAAAGGCAGCCGTGAACGTATTCCGCTTTACTCACTCATGGTCGCTACAGAGCCGATAAATGAAAAAATTTGGGATCAGATTGGCTTATCTAATGGTGAATCATTTGCTGAGGCTAGTCATCTAGTTACCTACGGCCAGCGAACTGCAGATGATCGATTGGCTGTTGGTGGACGCGGAGCTCCATATCTATTTGGCTCACTTATGCGCTCTGCTGCAGAAAACAATTCACGAATACACGATCAAATTATTGCAATGGTGCGTTCTTGGTTTCCGCCGCTGGTTAATACGCAATTCACCCATCGCTGGGGTGGCGCTGTAAGTGTGACTAGAGATTGGCAACCTTTTGCAAATTTAAATCAAGTGACAGGAGAAGCAAAAGCGGGTGGATATGTAGGAGATGGCGTAACACTTTCCTATTTAGCTGCCAAAACACTTGCAGATTTAATTTTAGAGAAAGACTCTGAGTTAACAAAATTACCTTTTGTAAATCACACTCCCCCACTATGGGAGCCAGAACCTCTGCGTTGGTTGGGCGTGAACTCGGTTGTTAAATTAACTGATTTTGCTGATCGCGAAGAGGCTGCCACAAATCAACCTTCATTATTGGCTAAAGCTTTAAGCAAAGTTACTGGAAATTAACTCTTAGATATTATCCTTTAAACTTTAATTGATCTAAAACTTCACTATCAAACCTCAGTGTTAATGTATAACCACTTAAATTTCGAGTTGTTCGAAGTGATGCACGACCAGAATCATTAGTTGTGACTGAATATCTAATTGATTTTGACCCTTTTTTGGAGGCGGTGATTATCACTGCTTCCTCAGGCAAATTAGATGTGATCGTAAAAGTAATTCGACCGGCATTATCTTTTTTAACCTTTAGATTGGCTTCAGGAGCTACTTCTTCTCCATCAGAATCTACAACGGTTTCAACTTTCTCGACAACAATTGACTGTTGGCTCTTGATCGCATCACTTGTGTTTGCACTCTTAGTCTCAGACAGGGTATTTGTTGAAGTGGTATTAGTTTGTGGGCTCACAGTGTTAGTTTCAGATTGTGTGGTTGCTGTTTTAGTTTCAGATTGTGTGGTTGCTGTTTTAGTTTCAGATTGTGTGGTTGCTGTTTTAGTTTCAGATTGCACGGGAGTAGTGACTACTCCGGCTTTAATCGTTTCACCGGAACCGGTATCCCAAACTCGACCATTTGGATCTGTTGCTATTCCATTAGTAATTGTTGTTCCACCAGAAAGCGTAAATGACCCATTTCTATAGATCACATCTAAGCCATGCCAACCAGCCACATTTCCAGATGGTGATGGTTTTGTTTGAAATATGATCAAGGCTCCTACGGGACATCCCATATATTCGGTGGTCATTACTCCACCGTTTCCGAATGGGTCAGATCCATTTGCAACGATTACCCCACAAACATGGCCATCCGGGTGAATAATCGCGTAACCACCAAGTCCTGTAGTTGCAGTGGCGCTAAGTTGATGGCTAAAGGAAAAACTCATTACTAAGACGAGAAACGTGATGACTCTATTTCTCATATTTTGAGCATACTCTCATTTTGCTCAGGATTTAACCCTCGGTACTCAAAACTTTAAACTTATTTCGCTTGCTAACTTTTTCTGCTGCAGCCAATTGGCCACAGGCGCCGTCAATTTCACGGCCACGAGTATCTCTTACTGTTACGGGAACTCCATAACTTTCCAGAACTTCCACAAATTTCTTTTCATCTTCAGGTTTTGATGCGGTCCACTTAGATCCAGGTGTTGGATTAAGTGGTATTAAATTCACATGTGCTGCGCGGCTTTTCAACATTCGTCCAAGTAAATCTGCCCGCCATGCGTGGTCGTTGATTTCACGAATCATGGCGTATTCAATCGAATAGCGGCGTCCAGTCTGAGTTGCGTAATTATCAGCTGCAGCAAGTACTTCGCGGACTTTCCAACGAGTATTGATCGGCACCAAAGTATCGCGAAGTTCATCATCAGGTGTATGTAATGAAATCGCAAGCGTTACGGGAACTCCCTCTTCCATGAGCTTTTCAATTCCACTTACTAAGCCAACTGTAGAAAGCGTGACTGAGCGCGCACTGATTCCAAACCCATCTGGGGTTGGGGCCGTAATGTTTCTAATGGTGCGCATAACTGCGTTGTAATTTGCGAGAGGTTCACCCATCCCCATAAAAACAATATTTGATAAACGCATTGGAGCGCCCATCTCACCCAACTCCATCGCGCGGGATGCTGCAAAAACTTGAGCAGTAATTTCACCAGCACTGAGATTTCGAGTTAATCCCGCTTGACCGGTAGCGCAAAATGGACAGCCCATTCCACAACCTGCTTGAGATGAAATACACAATGTGGCTCGATCTGGATAACGCATCAAAACGCTCTCAACCAACACACCATCATGTAATTTCCACAAATCTTTACGGGTTGTTCCACCGTCACAAGTAACACTGCGCACTTTGGTCAAAAGCGTTGGAAATAATCCAGTGGCCAACTTGGTTGCGCTATCTATAGAGATATCACTCCACGCTTCAGGAGTTTCGTTGTGACGCCCAAAGTAATGATTCGCTAACTGCTTAGCTCTAAAAGCTGGCTCACCTAATTCAGTTACTGCGATTGCCCGGTTCTCCGGGGACAGATCTGAAAAATGACGTGGTGGCTTTTTTACAAGCGGTGAAATTTCTATTGTGGGCATATTTACTTACCCGACCAAAGTTAAAATTGCCCAGATAATTGGGGCTGAAAGTAAAACCGAATCAAGCCGATCAAGCATTCCACCGTGGCCTGGCAAAATTGCACCCATATCTTTCAAATCTAAGTCACGCTTGATTGCACTCTCAATCAGATCACCGCATGTGGCTGTAAATACTGCAGCAACTCCAATTGCGGCACCTACCAGCCAATGTTTTTCAAACAAAAGCGAAAGCATCAACCCACCGCCGAGAATTGAGAAGATTAGTGAACCAATCAACCCTTCCCATGTTTTCTTAGGACTAATCGCTGGCGCAAGTTTGTGCTTACCCAGCAGAACGCCAAATATATATCCAAAGGTGTCGTTGCATCCAACCACAATTACAAAAGTCATTACACGGGCCAACCCATCATCGGGCTTTGCCAGCACGATCAGGAAACCTGCCAAAAATGGAAGATAGATTGTCGCAAAAACAGTTGCGGTGGCATTTTTTACAAAATTATGATGTCCTTTTGGCAATCCCGATATCAACAAAAATGGAATTGAAATCGCAGTCGCCACCGCTAATCCAGTTACATCTTTGACCCAAGCACTTGTCATGATCGCTACGGCACAAAATGAGATTGTTGGTACTGAGATCTCGATATTAGCTCGGTCTAATGCTTGACCTAATTCCCAAACTCCACGAATTATTGCAGCGATTGCAAGTGGAAGAAATAAGACACGTTGAAATGCCAAAGATGCGATAACCAGCCCTAGCAAAGTTAATCCGACAGCGATCGAAGGAAATAATTTTCGTCCGGCTTTTTTATTTATCGCTTCATTTAAAGCATGGAGATCCGACATTTATTGTTGGAACTCTCAAACTTCGAGAAGTTCGCTCTCCTTATGTTGTAATAAATCGTCGATCTTGGCAACATGCCCAGAAGTATGTTTTTCTAAATCCTTTTCTGCGCGAGCCACATCATCTTTGCCAACGTCTCCATCTTTTTCTAATTTTTCAAGCGCTTCTTTTGAATGGCGGCGAATATTTCGAATCGAAACTCTGGACTCTTCCGCTTTGGTTCTGGCTACTTTGATGAACTCTTTACGCCGCTCCTCAGTTAATTGTGGGAAACCAACTCTGATGACCGCTCCATCTGAAGCTGGATTCACACCTAAATCTGAGTCGCGAATAGCTTTTTCAATTAAAGGCATCGCGCCTTTGTCATATGGAGAAACAACGGCCATCCGTGCTTCAGGAACCTGTACGGACGCTAACTGTGAAAGCGGTGTAAATGTTCCGTAATAATCCACCATGATCTTGGCAAACATCGATGGGTGTGCACGACCAGTCCGGATTGCACCAAAATCTTCTTTCGCTACTTCCACAGCTTTACTCATTTTTTCTTCAGCATCGCTGAGAATTTTATTTGCTAGATCAGACATTTATTTCATCCCCTTACGAGACTAATGTTCCGATAGATTCGCCACTGACAGCACGAGCAATATTTCCTTCTTTCATTAAATCAAAAACGATTATCGGAAGTTTATTCTCACGGCAAAGTGAGAACGCAGCTGCATCAGCCACTGCCAAAGATTTACTTAAAACTTCATCAAAGGAGATATTTTCATATTTCGTCGCATTTGGGTCTTTCTTAGGATCTGCTGAATAAACTCCATCAACTCCACTTTTGGCGAGGAGAAGTGCTTCTGCATTAATCTCAAGTGCGCGTTGTGCCGCAACGGTATCTGTTGTGAAAAATGGCATTCCAGCACCTGCTCCAAAGATAACAACGCGACCTTTATTTAGATGTCGAATTGCTCGCAGCGGAATATACGGCTCAGCAACTTGTCCCATGTGAATAGCGGTTTGAACACGAGTTGCCACACCTTCTTTTTCTAGGAAATCTTGTAACGCTAAACAGTTCATAACTGTTCCGAGCATTCCCATGTAATCCGCACGAGATCGATCCATTCCGCGTTGTTGCAATTCCGCACCACGGAAATAATTTCCGCCACCGACAACAATTGCAATCTCAACACCAGATCGAGCAACATCGGCGATCTGCGCGGCAATTCCTTGAACAACATCAGGGTCAACGCCGATTCCGGCTCCCCCACCAAAAACCTCACCCGAGAGTTTTAGTAGGACTCTCGAGTAGGTCATGGTCAATATTCTCTTACTGTCCTACGCGAAAACGGAAGAAGGCGCTCACATTTGTGCCAGCTTCTTCGAGGACTTGGGCAACGCTCTTCTTGGAATCCTTCGCAAATGCCTGTTCGATCAAGGAAACTTCTTTGATGAAACCAGTGACGCGGCCTTCTACGACTTTCGCAAGTGAAGCTTCTGGCTTTCCTTCGTTGCGGGCAGTCTCTTCGGCGATACGACGTTCGCTTTCGATTAATTCTGCCGGAACATCTTCACGTTTTACATAAGCAGGCGCAAAAGCTGCGATGTGTTGAGCTACATCTTTACCAATTGCATGCTCTTTTGTTAATTGCACAAGAACGCCAACTTGAGCAGGTAGATCCGGGCTAGTGCGGTGTAAGTAAACCGAAACGGGCCCATTTTTTAGTACACCAATTCGACGCAAGACGATCTTCTCGCCCAAAGTTGCATTGGCTTCATCAATATGTGCCTGCACAGTTTTTCCGCCACCAAAATCACTTGCAAGAAATGCATCTAACTCAGTTGCTGCAGATGTGCTCAACTTAGCCAGAATCTCATTTCCTAATTCTTGGAAACGTTCGCCTTTTGCAACGAAGTCGGTTTCGCAGTTCAACTCTAAGATCACGCCAGTATCACCTGTGACAGATGCACTTACTAGACCATTTAAAGCTGTACGACCTTCGCGCTTGGTAACACCTTTTTGTCCTTTTACGCGGATGAGCTCGACTGCTTTATCGAAATCTCCACCAGACTCTTCAAGTGCATTTTTACAATCCATCATGCCTGCAGCAGTTAATTCACGCAGGCGCTTAACATCAGATGCGGTATACGACATTTACTAAGCCTCCACGAGTGGAACAACTTCAGCGACTACAACTGGTTCTGCAACAGCGGCTTCAAGTTCAGCAGTTGCTGAAGCGGCGAGCGCTTCTGCTTGAGCTGCCAATGCTGCATCTTCTTTAACTTTCGCAGCACCTGAACGTGCTTGCAAACCAGCAGCAATTGCATCTGCAATTACGCGAGTCAGCAATGCAACTGAACGAATAGCGTCATCATTTCCTGGAATTCCATAATCAACTTCATCTGGATCGCAGTTTGTATCAAGAATTCCGATAACTGGAATTCCGAGTTTCCTTGCTTCTGCAACCGCTAAATGCTCTTTCTTCGTATCAACAACCCAGATGGCACTTGGAAGTTTGGTCATGTTACGAATGCCGTCGAGGTTCTTCTTCAACTTATCTTTTTCACGGCGTTGCATCAGAAGTTCTTTTTTGGTGCGACCTTGATCGGTGCTTCCCTCAAGTCCTTCGAGCTCTTTCAAACGTTGAATACGTTTTGCCACAGTGTTGAAGTTGGTCAACATTCCACCGAGCCAACGCTCTGTAACTGATGGCATGCCAACGCGCGCAGCTTGAGCCAAGATTGGCTCCTGTGCTTGCTTCTTAGTTCCGACAAAAAGAACATGACCGCCACGTGTGACAGTCTCCTTTACAAACTCATAGGCTGAATCGATCATTCCAAGTGATTGTTGGATATCGATAATGTAGATGCCATTGCGTTCGGTAAATATGTAACGCTTCATCTTTGGATTCCAGCGACGGGTTTGATGTCCAAAATGGACTCCGCTGTCGAGGAGTTCTCTCATGGTGACAACCGACATGGTTGCGCACTCCTTTCGCACAACTCGAAGTTGTGCTCTCGGTTTACGGTAAGTGGCAATTTGCCGGGCTTACCCCTGGTGGCTGGTCATCTGCTGCACTCAACTCACCGCTTTTGACGATGGGATTTAATGCAGACCGAGTAGATGAAGTTCAACCACGCGAAGTCACTTAATCACTTAAGTGCTGAGCGGAATCCTACCTGACCCACAGCACCCCAATTTCCCCACATTTGCCCTGCTCAGCGCCTTGATTTGGCAATTTTTGGCAGGGTTACCGAATATGAACAATATGAGCCGATTGAAAATCTGCCTCGCAATCCTGCTCTCGTTGCTGCCCACTTTTTCAGCGGCTGCCAATGAGCGCTGGGCTGGCCCGCTGAACGGTAAATTAATTGTGGTTCGCGGCTTTGATGGGGCCGCATACCAAGCAAATCATTATGGACCCGCTCATCGTGGAGTTGATCTGTTGAGCAAAGTTGGAGATCCAGTTTTTGCGCCAACTGATGGAGTTGTTGCGTATGTAGGTGTTATTAATTCCATTCCGATTGTTGTGCTTGAGCATAAAAATAACGGAGGTACTGGTGGCAATAGATTACGCACAACTTACCTTCCTGTTGAAACTCTGCTTGTAGTTGGAGATCTTGTCCGTAAGGCAGATCCAATTGGCAATATCTCATCCCAGTCACATTTTTTCGGCAAAACAGTTTTACATTGGGGCGAGCGACTAGGTGGAGAATATAAAAACCCTTTACGACGGTTAGGCGCACCTGTACTTTTGCCACGTTTATCTTAAACTTAGCAAATGTCTTCCCCATTAATTTCACTAACTTCACTTGATGAAGTTATTACCCGTGCGCAATCTTTGATGACGCCGATGAGTGGAGAGCGCAAGATCGTTGGTTTGATTGGAAAACCTGGTGCTGGAAAATCCACCTTGTCTGCACAGTTGATTGAGCAGCTTGGTGATCAAGCCGCTATCTTAAATATGGATGGTTATCACTTAAGTAATTTGGCTTTGCGTGAGTTAGGCCGTGCCGATCGCAAAGGCGCACCTGACACTTTTGACGCACTTGGCTTTACTGCAATTTTGCAAAGAGTGAAAAATGAAGTTGGCCAAAATATTTACTTTCCCGTTTTTGATCGGGCAATCGAAGAATCTATTGCAGCCCAAGGGGTAATCACCCCTGAAATTAAATTAGTAATCACCGAAGGAAATTATCTTTTGCACAATGAGAATAATTGGGGCGGAGTTAAGAAGTTACTTGATGAAAGTTGGTTTATTGAAGTTGATGATCAACTTCGAATCGAAAGATTAGTCGATCGCCACCACAAATTTGGTAAAAGTAAAGTTGATGCGCACTCCTGGGCGACAGGTAGCGATGAAAATAATGCAAGAATTGTTGCTAAAACGCGCGAATTAGCAGATGTGATTATTAATTTAAGTTAAGCCCGCGGATGTGCTTGTTGGTATGCACTTCGCAATCGATCCTCTGAAACATGTGTGTAAATTTGCGTGGTTGCTAATGAGGCATGACCTAAAAGTTCTTGTACTGCGCGCAAATCTGCACCACCTTCAAGTAAATGAGTAGCTGCGCTGTGACGTAATCCATGTGGACCCATCTTTGGGGATCCAGGCAACGCTTCCAACGCTTTGTAAACAACTTCGCGCACTGTTCGCGGATCAATTCGTTTTCCGCGAGCACCCAAGAAAAGCGCAGACCCCGAGTTGCTCGCAGTTAACTCTGGGCGAGCCTGATTAATCCACTTATCAATCGCTAGTAATGCAGGTGCACCTATTGGACAGGTCCGCTCTTTTCTTCCTTTTCCAAATACGCGAACTGTATTTCGATTGCGATCTATATCTGCCAAATCCATACCGCATGCTTCTGATACTCGTATGCCTGTTGCATAAAGTAGTTCGACTAATGCGATGTTTCGAAGTGCGAGTGGGGTTTGTTCTTCTCCAGCGGCTAATTCCAGTGAATCAAAAACTTCTGTCGCTTCGGAAATAGTTAACACATGCGGAAGAGTGCGATGGCCTCGTGGAGTGGCTAATCGATCCCCCACATCAGTTGGCAAAATCCCTTTCCGTGCCGCCCATGCAGTGAAAGTTCTTACTGAAACTGCTCGACGTGAAATTGTGGTTCGCGCGCCACCTTTGCTTTGTTGATTTGCCAACCAAGAACGGATGATCGCCAAACTCAGTGCACTTGGTTCGGAAACTTTCATCCGTTGTGCATGCTCGGCTAATGATGTTAAGTCACCGATATAAGCCCGGATTGTGTGTTCAGAAAGATCCCGTTGCGATCGCAAATGTTCTTCGTACTGAGCAAAGAGGCCAGCAAAAGCTTCGCTTACCATCTCTGACATATGTAAAGGTTACTCGGGTTTAATCCCTTGACGCAGTAAGCCATAAGTAACTGCATCCTCTAATGCCATTTCCGAGGCTGCGATAACATTTTCGTGAACCCCTAAAGTGGTCCATTCCGCTTTACCATCACTTGTTTGTACGAGAACCCGCGTTACCGCTCCGGTACCAAGACGGCCTTCCAAAATCCGGACTTTGTAATCAGTTAATTCAAGGATCGCAAGTTCTGGGTAAATACTTTCAAGACCAGTACGCAGTGCGCGGTCAATCGCGTTAACTGGTCCATTTCCACTTCCAGTGGCTTCATAACTTTTACCGCGTGCAGTTATTTTTACTGATGCCCGGCTGTTAACTGCTCCATCTGCGCTCTTATCAACTGTGGTTGACCATTCATCCACGGTGAAGAAATGTAACTTCGCGCCAGCAATTTCCGCGCGCAACAAAAGTTCAAATGAGGCGTCAGCTGCTTCAAAGGTATATCCATGCGACTCTAAATCTTTTACACGTTCAACAACCCGACCTAAAACTTCACGATCTGGCCCAATATCAATTCCAAGTTCTTGGCTTTTTAATTCAATTGATGCACGGCCGGCCATATCAGAGACCAACATCCGCATATCATTTCCAACTTCTGCTGGATCAGTGTGTTGATACAAAGCGGGATCAACCTTAATTGCACTTGCATGCAATCCAGCTTTGTGAGCAAATGCTGAAAGACCGACATATGGCTGGCGCGCACTTGGTGCGATATTTGTTACCTCTGCAACTGCATGTGAAATTCTAAAAGCTTCTTTTAGCAAACCGGTAGGTAATACTTTTTTGCCTAGTTTTAATTCAAGATTTGCAATAATTGTTACTAAATCTGCGTTACCGGTTCGCTCACCATATCCATTTAAAGTTCCTTGCACATGAGTTGCCCCGGCATGAACTGCTGCAAGGGAGTTTGCAACTGCGCAACCAGCATCGTTATGACAATGAATTCCAACTCGCGCTGAAGTAACGCCAATTACATCATTAACTATTTCACTGATCTCATCAGGTAACGCGCCACCATTTGTATCGCAAAGAGCAACTAAATCTGCTCCGGCTGCCATTGAACTTTGAATAACTTCAAGTGCATATGCCCGATTAGATCTATAACCATCAAAGAAATGTTCCGCGTCTAGAAATACTCGCCGGCCATGATTTTTTAAATGTGTAATCGTGTCCCGAATCATCGCTAAGTTTTCAGCAAGGTCGGTTTTTAAAGCAAGGTCCACATGTACATCATGAGATTTTGCAACAAGTGTGATGATTGGCGCTTGGGAATCAAGAAGCGCGGTAACTTGTGCGTCATCTCCAGCTTTTACAAGTGGTCTGCGAGTTGCACCAAAAGCTACAAATTGTGCATTTTTAAATTTAATCTCTTTGGCGACTCGGGCAAAAAATTCAGTGTCTTTTGGATTTGCGCCAGGCCAGCCACCTTCAATAAACCCAACTCCCAAATCATCCAGATGTTTGGTAATGGTCAATTTATCTTGGACCGAAAGATTTAGCCCCTCTTGCTGCGCGCCATCGCGCAATGTTGTGTCATAGATATGAAAAGCGTCTGAGGTCGGGCTCATTTGATGACTTTGCTCATCCAACCATGTGTGTCCACTTGTGAACCATGTTGTATTCCAAGTAAACGCTCACGCAATGCCAAAGTTATTGGGCCAGGTTGTCCATCACCGATCTGCCAATTTCCATTTGCACTCTTAGCTTCACCAATTCCAGTGATTACCGCTGCAGTTCCACATGCAAAAGTTTCAGATATCTCACCGCTTGCAGCACCTGATCGCCAATCTTCGACACTGATCATCACTTCCTCGACTTTAAAACCTAGATCATCTGCAACAGTCAACAAAGAATCGCGTGTGATGCCAGGAAGTAAAGTGCCAGTCAGTGATGGTGTGACTATGCGGGCATCTTTACCTTTTCCTTTAACGAAGAAAAGGTTCATGCCACCCATCTCTTCAATCCATTTACGTTCTACTGCATCTAGCCAAACAACTTGATCACAGCCCTCTTTTGCGGCAGCTCTTTGGGCTAATAATGAAGCTGCGTAATTTCCACCGCATTTTGCTTCTCCGGTTCCACCTTTTGAAGCGCGTACATACTCATTTGATATCCACACTGATACGGGTTTAGTGGGATTGAAATAGGCGGCGGCTGGTGTTGCAATAATTAAAAAGGTTGCTCTGCTTGATGGACGCACTCCTAAGCCAACTTCACTTGCAATCATAAAGGGGCGAATGTAGAGCGACTCACCTGGATTGTTTGGCACCCATCCAGCATCAGCTTTTACTAATGCTTCAACTGCGGCTACAAAATCTTTAATGGGAAGTTCTGGGAGTGCAATACGTGCGGCACTTCGCGCAAATCGCGCTGCATTTGCATCTGGGCGAAATAATGAGATTGCACCATCTGGTTGGCGATATGCCTTCATGCCTTCAAATATCTCTTGACCATAATGAAAAACCATTGTCGCTGGATCTAAAGTAAGGGGCGCATATGCGGTCAGGCGAGCATCATGCCAACCTTTTTCTTCGTTCCATTCTGCAATAAACATATTGTCGGTGAAATACTTTCCGAATCCAGGTTGAGCCACTCGCGCAACACGTTCTGCATCGGCCACCGGGTTAGGGTTTGGATTTATCGTGATCTGCATGAGCTCTCCTTATTTATCACTATCACGCAAGTGCTGCAGTGATTGCATCACCGATCTGTGAAGTGGAACGATCTGAACTTCTGGATTTCAAATCTGCGGCAACCGCGGCTTCGACTTTTGCGCCAGCCTCTTTGTAACCAAGGTGGTTCAATAACATCGCAACCGAAAGAATTGTGGCTGTCGGATCCGCAATACCTTTGCCGGCAATATCAGGAGCAGTTCCATGTACCGGTTCAAACATCGAAGGAAATGCTCCTGTTGGATTGATATTTCCACTGGCTGCTAATCCAATTCCGCCACAAACTGCAGCAGCGATATCAGTCAAAATGTCACCGAATAAATTATCAGTCACTACAACATCAAATCTGCCTGGGTTTGAGACAAAAAACATTGATGCAGCATCTACGTGAATGTAATCTGTTGTAATGTCTGGATACTCTTTTGCAACCTCATTAAATGCCCGGGTCCATAGTGATCCAGCGCGTACCAAAACATTATTTTTATGAACCAATGTTAATTTTTTACGTTTACGCGTTCCAGCCAATTCAAATGCATAACGAATTGTTCGTTCTACGCCATAACGAGTATTAAGGCTCTCCTCAGTTGCAATCTCCTGTGCGGTGCCTTCGGCTAACACTCCACCGGCCCCTACGTAAGGTCCTTGAGTTCCTTCTCGCACAACGATGAAATCAATCTCATCCTTAGTCGAAAGGGGTGATTGCACATTTGGATATAAGCGAGCAGGACGCAAATTGATGTAATGATCAAAAGCAAAACGGATTTTCAGTAAAATGCCACGTTCAAGAATTCCACTGGGCACAGATGGATCTCCAATTGCGCCCAACAAAATTACATCGCATTTAGCGAGATCTGTGATCACGCTCTCTGGCAAAACTTCACCAGTGCGATGCCACAAACCAGCACCGAGATCAAAATTTTGATATTTAAACGAGACGCCGATTTGGGTTCCGATTTTATCTAGGACTTTTAAGCCCTCAGCAACAACCTCAGGACCAATCCCGTCGCCACCGATAACCCCTAATTTGATCTCTTTCATAGCCACTAAACCAATGTCACAAATCTAGCTTTAGCATCAGTTTCTTTTGCAACTTTTGCCAACAAATCTGCAGGTATCACTGAATCGACCGTAAGTACCATCAATGCTTCGCCGCCGCGCTCATCACGAGAAACTTGCATGCCAGCGATATTGATTTTTAATGCACCAAGTGCGTTGCCTACTGCGCCAACAACACCTGGGCGGTCGGTATAACGCAAGAACAACAAGTTTTCAGCGGTTGCAAGATCAAGATCGTAATTATCAATCTTGATAATCTTTTCAATACGGCGAATACCCATCAAAGTTCCGCTAACAGCAACTCTACTTCCATCTGCAAGTGCTCCACATACTTCGACCATGTTTCGGTGGTCTGGGCTATCTGTATTTGTGGTGACAGTAGCTGTTAAGCCGCGATCACTAGCAAGTCCAGGAGCATTTACAAAGGTAACATCATTAACACCAGTTCCACTTAATACGCCACGCAATGCACTAGTCGATAAGACTGTGCAATCCTCGGCTGCAATCTCACCAAAGACGCAAACTTCTACGGATACTGGTGTTTCGCCAGAGATTCCAACCAAAACTTGCGCCAATTTTTCAACTAATGGAAGAGCAGGTCGTAGCACTTCAGCAATTGCGCCACCTTTTACGTTAACAGCATCAGGAACTAATTCGCCCGCAAGAGCTTTACGAACTGAAACTGCAACTGCAATTCCAGCACGCTCTTGGGCTTCATCAGTTGAAGCACCTAAATGTGGAGTTGCGACAACTTGATCCAATTGAAACAAAGGTGAATCAACACAAGGTTCAGTTGAAAATACATCTAGACCTGCACCGGCTACGCGGCCTGATTTGATCGCGTCGTAAAGTGCTTCCTCATCAAGTACTCCACCACGAGCAGCATTAATAATGCGAACTGTTGGTTTAACTTTCTTAAGTGCCTCAACGCCAATCAAGTTTGCAGTCTCTTTGGTTTTTGGAAGGTGAATAGTTATGAAATCAGCTTCTGCAAGCAAGGTGTCAAGATCAACTAAACGAACATCTAATTGCGCAGCACGTGCTGGTTGTAGATAAGGATCATATGCAATCACATTCATACCAAAAGCTTGCATGCGATGTGCAACTAATTGACCAATTCTTCCAAAGCCAACAATTCCCAAAGTCTTTTCAAATAATTCAGCACCGGTGTACTTCGAGCGCGCCCATTTACCAACACGAAGCGCTGCATGTGCTGGAGAGATGTGGCGAGCCGAAGCAAGCAGAAGTGCAATTGCAAGTTCCGCTGCTGAAACAATATTTGAAGTTGGTGCATTAACCACCATAACTCCAGCAGCAGTTGAGGCTGGAACATCAACATTGTCTAGTCCTACTCCTGCGCGGGCAATAACTTTTAATCCTTTTGCAGCAGCAATCGCTTCAGCATCCATTTTTGTGGCTGAGCGAATTAATACTGCGTCTACTCCAGCAGCAAGTGCGGGCAATAATTCTGCCCGATTTGCTCCATCACAATTTCGAATCTCGAAATCAGGACCAAGTGCATCAACTGTTGCGGGACTTAACTCTTCTGCAATTAATACAACAGGTTTAGCCACGCGCAGCCGAACCTTCACGGTAATCATCAGAGGATTTAACCCATGACATCATCGCGCGAAGTGAACGTCCAACTGCTTCGATTGGATGAACTTCACCTTTTGCGCGAAGCGCTTTAAATTCAGGTGCGCCAGCATCTTGATCGGCAATAAATCTTGCGGCGAATGAGCCGTTTTGGACATCTTTCAAAATTGCTTTCATGTTTTCTTTAACATGCGGATCAAGTACACGTGGACCTGAAACATAATCGCCGTATTCAGCAGTATCTGATACTGACCAACGTTGTTTAGCGATTCCACCCTCGTACATAAGGTCAACAATTAATTTCAATTCATGTAAACATTCAAAGTAAGCAACTTCTGGTTGGTAGCCAGCTTCAATCAAAGTTTCAAAACCATATTGAACTAATTGTGAAGCGCCACCACAAAGTACTGCTTGCTCACCAAATAGATCTGTTTCGCACTCTTCAGTGAAAGTGGTAAGAATTCCGCCTGCACGTAATCCACCAATAGCTTTTGCATATGAAAGTGTTAATGGCCAGGCTTTTCCGGTTGCATCTTGTTCAACTGCAACAATTACCGGAACTCCACGACCAGCTGAGTACTCACGACGAACTAAATGTCCTGGGCCCTTTGGCGCAACCATACAAACATCAATCTCTGAACCAGGCTTGATATAACCAAAGCGAATATTAAATCCATGACCAAAGAAAAGTGCCGAACCTGGTTTTAGATTTGGCGCAATTGAATCATTGTAAATATGACGTTGCACATGATCTGGCGCAAGCAACATAATTACGTCTGCCTCTTTAACTGCATCTGCGACGCTAACAACACGCAATCCTTCTGCCTCTGCCTTAGCGCGAGATTTTGATCCTTCGGCTAGACCAACCCGCACATCCACGCCACTGTCGCGCAAGCTAAGTGCATGGGCATGACCCTGTGAGCCGTAGCCAATTACCGCAACCTTCCGTCCTTGAATAATGGATAGGTCGGCATCGTCATCGTGATACATAGTTGCCACAGGAGCACTCTCTTTCTAGTTAGATCTGGACTGGGTTTTCCTATATGAATCGGGCTATATCGTACGCCTCATTGCAACTAGCCCGGACTGCGTTAATTCGAGGATTCCAAAGGGGTCAAGGGCGCTTGCAAGGGCTTCGATCTTGGTTGAAGTATCAGTTATCGAGACGATCGCTGAAGTTGGCCCCATCTCAGCCACCTTGCCCCCATGCTCGGCGACTAGTGCCCGCAACTTTTCTTGGTTGGCGGCGGTAACGGAAACCCGTACTAATAAGAGTTCAATCTGAACTGATGAACTTTCATGCATCTCTTCAATTGCAATTACGTTGATCAATTTATCTAATTGCTGAATAACTTGATCAAGTGCATGACCTTCAACGCTTACAACGATTGTAATTCGCGAGATTTCTGGATCTTGAGTTGGTCCAACAGACAAGCCTTCAATGTTGTAACCGCGACGCGAAAAGAGTGCAGATACGCGCGCTAAAACTCCAGATCGATTTTCTACTAATACTGAAATTATGTGCAAGGTGCGCTCTAGTTTCATTAGAGTTCCTGCGAATCCCAGTCGGGCGCGAGTTCGCGCGCAACCATAATCTCATCATTTGATGTTCCAGCAGCAACCATCGGCCAAACCATTGCATCCCTAAAAACTCCGAAATCAACTACAACAGGTTGATCATTAATTGACATTGCTTTTTCAATTGTCTTGTCAACATCTTCAGGACGTTCGCAACGCAATCCAATACAACCCATTGCATCTGCTAATTTTGTGAAATCTGGAATTCGCTTAGAGTGCAGATCGGTATTTGAGTAACGTTCGTTGTAGAACAAAGTCTGCCATTGACGAACCATGCCAAGACTTTCATTATTTATAACTGCAACTTTGATCGGAATATTATTAAGTGCGCACGTAACTAGTTCTTGATTAGTCATTTGGAAGCAACCATCACCATCAATTGCCCACACAGTGGTATCTGGTGCACCAACTTTTGCCCCCATGGCCGCAGGAACTGCGTAACCCATCGTTCCTAAGCCGCCAGAATTTAGCCAAGTGCGTGGTTTCTCATATGAAATAAATTGTGAAGCCCACATTTGGTGCTGACCTACTCCTGCAGTAAAGATCGTATCCGGACCAGAGATCTTTCCTAATCTTTCAATTACATATTGCGGTGAAAGCGCGCCATCTTTAGGAATGTCATATCCAAGTGGGAAAGTTGAACGCCAAGAATTAACTTGCTTGATCCATGTAGTGAAATCTGGATGAGCTTTTGCATATTGAGCCTTTAATGCAGGCAACAATAAGGAGATCGTATTTCTTACATCCCCAACAATTGCAACATCAGCTTTACGATTTTTTCCAATTTCAGCTGGGTCGATATCGGCGTGAATAACTTTGGCACCAGGAGCGAATGTTGAAAGCTTTCCAGTAACGCGATCATCAAAACGTGCGCCCAAAGTTATTAATAAATCTGATTTTTGAAGCGCCGTAACTGCAGCAACGGTTCCGTGCATACCCGGCATACCTAAATGAAGCGGATGACTATCAGGAAAAGCACCGCGCGCCATCAAAGTTGTCACAACTGGAATTCCACTTGCTTCGGCGAGCGCAAGTAACTCGCGGTTCGCATTTGCTTTTATTACTCCTCCGCCGACATATAGAACTGGTCGGGAAGATTGCACAATTAACGCTGCTGCATCCTCGACATCACTTTGTTTCGGTTGCGAATGATCGCGATATCCTGGAAGTGAAATAGAGGTTGGCCACTTGAATGTAGTTTCGGAAGTCAGAGCATCCTTTGCAATATCTACAAGCACGACTCCGGGGCGGCCAGTCGCAGCGATATGAAATGCTTCTGCGATTGCCTGTGGAATATCTGCTGGATTGGTTACTAAATAATTATGTTTTGTAATTGGCATCGATATTCCACGAATGTCTGCTTCTTGAAATGCGTCGGTACCAATTGCACCTGATGGAACTTGGCCAGTAATCGCAACCATCGGAACAGAATCCATCTGCGCATCTGCAATTGGAGTGACTAAATTTGTAGCACCAGGACCTGAGGTCGCTATACAAACACCGACTCGACCAGTTGCTTGCGCATAACCAGTTGCAGCATGCCCAGCTCCTTGTTCGTGACGAACCAGAATGTGGCGAATACTGCTGTCGAAAAGCGGATCGTAGAACGGCAAAATTGCACCGCCTGGAATTCCAAACATCACGTCAACGCCGGCGTGCTCCAATGAACGCACGAGGCTAGCTGCCCCATTCATCTTTTTATCGTTCTTATCGCTCATCGTTCACGCTCCTTTTCTCAAGTAATCTCAAACCCGGCAAAACTCTCCTTTAATGCGAAAACCCTCAGTGTCTGCACTGAGGGGTGGCACACGATCCAAGAGATGCTAGATCGCGCGCTGTCCTACCACGAGAATTTTTGACATGGCTTTATTCTCCTCTCTTACCCATATTTTGGTCAACCCCAATTTATGTGGCCTACCTCATTAATTTGATCAACTTGATCAGTTTGATCAATTTGATCAACTTAACTAATCGCAGACCGCACCTTTCGAGGCGCTGCCAACCAATTTGGCGTATTTAGCCAAAACTCCGCGGGTATATCTATTTGGTAAGGGCTTAAATGATTTGGCCCGTTCAGCCAGTTCTGCAGGATCAACTAATAAGTCCAAGGTGCGGGCGATGATGTCGATCTTGATTTGATCCCCATCTCTAACTAGTGCGATCGGCCCACCATCAACCGCTTCTGGGGCAACATGGCCAACGCATAATCCAGTGGTTCCACCTGAGAAGCGGCCATCGGTGAGTAAAAGAACTGATTTACCCAGGCCGGCACCTTTAATTGCTCCGGTGATCATCAACATCTCCCGCATTCCAGGTCCACCTTTTGGACCTTCGTAACGGATTACAACCACATCACCTGCTTGGATGGTGCCATCTTCAAGTGCTTCCATTGCGCTTTGCTCGCGTTCAAAAACTCGGGCCGGTCCTTCAAATACATCGACGCCAATTCCAGCAACTTTTGTAACTGCACCTTCAGGTGCAAGTGAGCCGCCAAGAATTGTAATTCCACCGCTTGGTGAGAATGGAGCCTTCGTTGAATAAAGAACTTCTCCATCTGCTTTTTGTGGCGCCAGATTTGCTAAATTCTCAGCCATTGTTTTTCCAGTAACAGTTAAGCAATCTCCGTGCAAAAGTTTTGCATCAAGGAGTGCGCGTAACACAACTGGAATTCCACCAACTTTATCGACATCACTCATTACAAATTTACCAAATGGTTTTAAATCTCCTAGTAATGGGACTTTTGATCCGACGCGGTGAAAATCATGTAATTCCAAATCAACATCAGCTTCATGTGCCATTGCTAAAAGATGGAGCACGGCATTTGTGGAACCACCAAGTGCCATAACAATTGTGATCGCATTTTCAAATGCACGTTTTGTCATGATGTCACGGGCAGTTATTCCTTGACGAATTAATTCAACAACCGCTTCACCAGATTGACGTGAGAAGTTTTCGCGACGACGATCTACCGCAGGTGGAGCAGCCGATCCTGGTAATGACATTCCAATTGCTTCAGCAACAGATGCCATCGTGTTTGCGGTGTACATACCGCCACAGGCACCTTCTCCTGGACAAATTGCGCGTTCAATCCGATCCACTTCATCGCGGGTAATTAATCCACGTGCACAAGCACCAACTGCTTCAAATGCATCAATTAGTGTGACATCTTTTCCATCAACATTTCCTGGCAAAGTTGTTCCTGCGTAAATAAAAACACTTGCAACATCGATGCGCGCAGCAGCCATCATCATGCCCGGAAGTGATTTATCACAACCGGCTAACAAAACCATTCCATCAAGTCGCTCTGCTTGCATAACTGTTTCCACAGAATCGGCAATAACCTCGCGAGAAACTAATGAGAAGTGCATTCCTTCATGTCCCATTGAAATTCCATCAGAAACAGAAATGGTTCCAAATTGCATCGGAAAACCACCTGCAGCGTGAACGCCTTCTTTTGAAGCAGATGCAAGTCGATTTAGTGAAAGGTTGCATGGAGTGATCTCATTCCAAGAAGATGCGATCCCGATTTGTGGCTTTACCCAATCAGCATCACCCATTCCGACAGCTCGCAACATTCCGCGCGCAGGTGAACGCTCAAGTCCGTCGGTAACCATTCCGGATCTTGGCTTCATCGGATTGATTGGATTGATCGGATTAATTGGGGTGTTATCGCTCATATCGCCTATATTAACAATATTACGGGAGTTGAGCGGGCTAAGGCTAACTCCGGCTGATAAAATTGATAAAAGTAAGCGTTTTTGAGTTTAAGTTCATAAAAATCTAACCCACTAAGAGACCTAGAGAGTAGTTAATTTCATGTCATTTACAGAACACCAAAACCAGATTCCAGATCCAACCAGATGGCGGGCGCTGCTTGTAATTGCAATAGCTCAATTAATGGTCGTCCTTGACTCATCCATCGTAAATATTGCCATCCCAAGTGCAAAAATTGATTTAGGAATTACAGACGCAAATCAAAGTTGGGTTGTGACTTCTTATACTTTGGCTTTTGGTTCCCTGCTCCTACTTGGTGGACGAATAGCGGATTTTATTGGCCGGAAGAAAAGTTTCATTATCGGATTACTTGGCTTCGCAGGAGCTTCAGCTCTGGGTGGTCTCGCACAAACACAGGAAATTTTATTTGCATCACGTGCATTGCAAGGTGCATTTGGAGCGCTTCTTACGCCAGCTGCCCTCTCACTAATCAACGTGACATTCACGATTCCAAAAGAACGCGCTCGTGCATTTGGTGTCTACGGTGCAATTTCTGGTGGAGGCGCAGCAATTGGATTAATTCTTGGCGGGGCGCTTACTGAATTTGCTTCATGGCGTTGGTGCTTATGGGTAAATGTTCCAATCGCGATCATCGCAGTCCTATTGGCATTCCCATTTGTACATGAATCAAAAGCTGGCGGAGAGCACTCATATGACTTGCCAGGCACTGTCACAGCAACGCTTGGTTTGTTGAGTTTGGTTTACGGATTCACCAAAGCGGCTAAAGATGGCTGGGCAACACCATCCACTCTTTACTTCTTTGGGATAGCTGGAATTTTACTAGTTGCCTTCTTCTTAATTGAGAAAAATGTTAAAAATCCTTTACTGCCTCTGCGAATTATTACGGAACGAAATCGAGGCGGTTCTTACCTTGGATCGATGATGGTAGGTGCTGGTTTATTCTCTATGTTTTTATTCCTCGGACTCTACCTACAAGTGATTTTGGGATACTCACCACTTAGGACTGGCTTTGCATTCCTACCATTTTCAATTGGAATTATTATTTTTGCGGGAGTGGCAAGTCAATTACTTCCCCGAGTCGGACCGAAACCATTAATTATCTGGGGATTGATTCAAGCAACAGTTGGATTAATTCTCTTAACTCGAATTACTCCTGAGACGGGTTACATAACTCATGTTTTACCTTCATTGATAATCATGAGTACGGGAATGGCTTTGGTCTTTATTCCTATCTCAACTACAGCACTTCATGGAATAGGTGGACGTGATTCTGGAGTAGCAAGTGCAGCTCTAAACACTAGTCAACAAGTCGGTGGCTCACTCGGAACTGCTTTATTAAATACCATCGCTGCCACTTCAGCAGCAAATTACTTAGTTAATAATCCAGGATTAGGCGATAAAGCAAACACTTTTGCATTGACACATGGTTATACCGCATCCTTTAAAGCTGGTGCTGCGATGTTAATTGTTGGAGCAATTGTCATGATGATCTTTATAAAGGTCGGCAAGGAATCTTTAGTCAAAAAAGATTAACTATGTCCTAAACTAATAAGCCAAGTAGAAGTTCGCGCACGCGCGCTGCATCTGCTTGGCCTTTAGTCTCTTTCATAACTGCGCCAATTAATGCACCTGCTGCTGGGATATTTCCGTCTCTAACTTTTTGTGCAGTATCTGGTTGTGCCGCTATTGCCCGCTCAATAGCTGCAACTAACTCTCCTTCATCAGATACAACTTTGATTCCACGTGCTGCGATGACCTCTGCAGGACTTCCCTCACCAGCTATTACACCTTCAACTACTTGTCTGGCTAATTTATCTGTTAAATCTCCAGCTGCTACTAAGGCAATAATTTCGGCAACATCTTTTGGAGTGATCGGCATTTCAATAACTTCAACTTCGCGCTCATTTGCAACTCTTGAAATTTCTCCAAGCCACCAAGTTCTGGCTTTAGTTGGGTCTGCACCTTC
>Ga0214919_10000085_pt1 | contig 145137 bp, 160 predicted proteins | sample LL1503_MetaG_FD_177994 | JGI IMG/M metagenome (GOLD analysis project Ga0214919, IMG submission 177994) | Freshwater microbial communities from Lake Lanier, Atlanta, Georgia, United States - LL-1503 | ecosystem: Environmental > Aquatic > Freshwater > Lake | place: USA: Georgia | collected...
AGAAACAATATAAAACTAATAAAACAATTAGAGAGTGAGCTTGGTACAACGATCAAGACACATCTTGCTAAACACTAGAAAATTATGAGTACAGTAGGAGATTTTAAAGCCCGTTTTGAAGCGGCGGTCAATCAGACCAATACAGATCAAAGAATAAACGAATCAATTGATTCACTTTTAAATGAAGGTAAGGTTAATGCAGATACTATGCAAGGAGAGGTAGACAATCCAGGTTCTCTTCATGGAAATATGGTCTTAATCAATGCACTTTCCGCAACTAAAACAGGAATCGCAGATTATAAAGAATTTGCAAAAAACTATCCAAATGGAATTCCAACAACATTTATCTTAAATTATTTTGCGTCACTGAATCCTAAAGAATCAGTAGAACTTGCAGGATATTTATATTCAGCAACGACACCAACAGACTTAAAAACAAACATGTACTCCAATAGAAATTCAGTACTTGGTAGATTATTTGACCAAAAACCAACAGGACTTGGAAAAGGAGAAGCACTTATTGCATGGTTAATTAGAGGTGCAGTAATTCAAGGTGGTGGAGAGAGTTATGATGTTATCATTAATGGAAAAGACACATTTGAGGTTAAAGATTATAGTAATGGAAATTCAGCAATCCGGGCTGGAGTAAAATCAAAAGTTAGTAACTTTGAATTTTGGAGAGAGATTAGTGATACACTATCAAGAATCGATAAACTGACAGGATATTCTGCTGGAAAACCTAAATTTGATATTAGCAAATACTTCTCTACTGAAATGACAGCTGCCTCAAATTACTTAATGGGTAGAAAGGGAACTATCATGTCAGGTGAATGTAATTTAACAGATTTTAAAAATCTTAATAAATTTTACGAAGAGGCCGCTAAAGTTGAAAATAACCTACAAGGCTATACCAATGTGATATTAAGAGGACCAAATTCGAAACCAATTGAATTAAGTATCGACCTTCTAGACCCAACTCAAGTAACTGGTGATACAATTACTTTTAATGTTGCAAAAGGAGACCAAACAGGTACCTATATCTTGGCAGAATTAAAGAGGTTAAAATATGTCAGAAATCCAAAAGACTTACAAGTAGACATGCAAAAGGCAGTTGACCAAATTCACGCAGGTCTTACATATATTGTCTTCCGTAAAAATACAATAAACATTACAACTGATTTTGTACCAGCTGCGGTTTCAACATCATCTCTATATTTCGTAGAGAGAAGTATTAAAGAGCCTACAATAGACCATAATTTGGATGACTAAGAAAGAATGGAACAATTACGTTGACACTGGTTATGTACCTCAAAAATATATAAAAGAGATAGTAACTCGAATCAAGCACAATATGATTCTCGATACTCGACATATACAGGTTTACATGACCCATAGTTCAATCATAGAGCTCTACCTAAAAATGGATAAATAGAATAAAATAAAACTAAATCATGAAAAAAATAAAACTATTTGAAGAATTCATCAATGAAGCTTCATACGTCCCAACTGACTTAAACGATGCAGATGAGTCCAGTCAACTAGACTATATTAAAAGAAATAGTAAATACGAGACAGCGCTTGACAAAATTGAAAACCCATCAGAAAAGGTTCAACTTGCTGCGGTTAAATCAAATCCACAAGAACTACAATTTATTAAAGATCCATCTGAAAAAGTACAGATAGCCGCAGTAAGTGTAGATTCTTATAAGTTTAAAAACACAACAACTCCGATAGATGCCAACTTTGATAATGCAATGCAGTATATTAAAGATCCATCCGAAAGGGTAAAGGTTGCCGCAGTTTCTAAGTTTGGTTATACGATTAAATATATTGAAAAACCTTCAGAGAGACTAAAAATGATGGCTATTGAAACTGATCCTGTATCGATTAAGTATATGAAAAATCCATCAGAAGAACTACAAATTGCAGCAGTATCACACCCAAGACCAAACGGTAGTATTATCATTAAACACATTGAGAAACCAACCCCAAAAGTACAACTAATTGCAATTCAAAAAAACCCTTACATCCTAAGCGATATTAAGAACCCAACAGATGAGGTTAAGGCCTTAGCAAAATAATAAACAGAAACCATGAAACACATTAAAGTATTTGAAGATTTCAAGGACACCAATCCTGTAAACGAGTCAATGGCATTATCTCAATATTACAGAAACTCTGACAAGGAGGTAAAAGATATTGCAAAACAAATAGATGCTATTATCAACACAGCAGATTTTGTAGTACCGTCAAGTAAAGATAAACTATTGGACCTAATCACCGACCTAACAGATGCATACCTAGCAGATATGCGTGACGAAGAATAAACCAAGCAAACTATGTGGGTAATAGTAAAAATGATAACACATCATACAGGAGTCCAGTTACCGGTAATCTTGGTCGACTCCCATTCTGAAATCATGACATTTCAAATCGAGGACGAGGCTCAAAAGATGAGAGAACTTTTTGCAGCCAATTCAGATTCTGGGCATGAATACATAGTAAAGAAATACGATACATTAAAAAGAAACTAAACTATGAAACCGGTAAAACTATTCGAAGAATTCTTAAATGAGTCCCAAAAGGAGAGCGCTGCCATACAAAAGGTAGAAGCACTTCCAAAGGGTTCCATATTTGATGATGCAAAACGAATAGACTCTATCTTCCAAATCAGCAACCGTCCCTGGAGCGAAGTAGTTCAAGCATGGGAAGAGAATCAGAAACAGGCCAAACCTAAAACTGTAAATCCTAAGGATATACAAATAACCCAAAGGAATATACAATCAAGTAAGGTACAAGAAATGATACTCCGTAAAGGACCCCTTAAAACAATTAATGTTATAGAATACCCAGAAGGAATGGTAATCCCTGATGGACACCATCGCTTAACAACAGCATGGGCACTAGGAATCACCAAACTCAAAGTCAACCTTTTAAAAGTCTAATCCAACCCAAACCCCCTACAGAGGACCCTAACAGGTCCTCTTTTTTTATGCCCTATCCCCAGGTCCGGCACGTCCGACATCCCCGTCCCCCACAATAAAAAACCGATAGAAATAAAACCATAAAACAAAAACATCCCAGACACCTTATACATCTCTATATAGATATACAGCATAATAAGGATATAAACCCCCTATAAGGAATCCTACTCCCCCTCCCCATCCCCATACCTCTCTAGTTTTTAAGCCCTCAATGGTCCCTTACACCCGTACCCGTAGGGACCAATCTCCAGTCAACCAGGTACCCAGGTTCTACCTTTCTTATTAAAATGATATATACCCACACCAAAAGCCCAGTAGGTCCTTCAATGGTCTCTCAATGTCACCTATAGGCCAAGTCAATGTTGATAATTGGGCCTTAAACCTCTCGTCGAGTTGGGTCACCCTCCGAGGCACTCCGGACCCTCTTTATACTCCCAGGGACCTCCCAGCGCTACCAAAATCAACCGTGACCATGCCCAGCTCCAGAAACCCCTTGCCCCTGAGGGGAAAGCAATTCTACCTTGCCCGGCCATTGGTACTACCAGCCGCCCCATCTACCGCTGGCTCAAACCGACCCCCGGTTATTGGTTACCATACAACCGACGCTACCGGTGCCACCCGTCCCCCTTGCCCCTGCTGCAAAAACAATCCTGATTGGGCCGGCCAACATTTTTTCATTGGAAATCTGAAACTGCCAGACCCGTAACGCACGAAATCCGGGAACACCACACTCCCGGAAGTCGCTATCTAATTAAGGCAGTAGGGTGCCAGCCGTATATTATAGTTCTACTACTGTCTTTAATTCTTCTGGTACGGCATCCTTGTCGAAACCGAATAATTTGTCGAAGGCATTACTTTCCCCAGTTAGGGCCTTTCTTTCTTCTGCTAGTACCTCGTCGTTAAATAGGTCTCTTGTATATCTCCCTTCGTCGAAGCTAACACCGTCCTGTAATTCGAAATATAGTTTTTTACCGACCTGTCCTGTACGGTTTTTAGAGAATTCCATGAATCTTCTACCGCTATTTTCAGAACCGTCCCAGTCCAACATCATCATCGCGGTCGTCATGTGTTTCAGTTTATTAGAACCTACGAAGTTACCACCTTTAGATAATTGCAGGATAGTTACGAACGTTGTATAGGTTTTTGTCGCATTACCACCTTTGTTATGCTGAGTCATTAGGTCTAGGAACCACTTTTCAGTTTTTGAACGGGTCATGTTACATTCCTCCTTGATGGTGTCGTTAACCTCTGTATAAGAGTCTGTTAATACAACGTCCCATCCTTGGTGGAGTACACCTTCTATAATCCCTTTAGGACAAGACTCTGTATAGTCAGATAGGAATAGGATAGGTAATTGTCCCCAGTGTGGGAAACGTTTAAGGTAACGGGCCATATCTATCTGGTTCATTTCAGCAGAGATGAATAGAACACGTTTTCCAGTTGCATGTAATTTACTTAGTAGTTCTAATAGCACTGTAGTTTTACCGACACCTGGAGCTCCAGCAGCCATTATATTTGTTCCAGGTAGGAAACCACCTTCAGTTGAACAAAACTGGTCGAAGATAGTTCCAGTTGGAAGGCTAGTGAATAGGGAGTCATCGATATTTAAGTCGTCCAATTTGGTTAATGTAACCTCAACTGGAGCACAAGGGTTAGAGGTTGAACCTAATGTTGAGGTCTGATAATCGTTATTATAGTCCTTATTACTTGTCCATCGCCCAGTTTCGGTAATGTTGATAACACGGTTTGCGTCTTGGTTGTCAATCCAATCGAATTTAGGGTGAGTTGGGTCAATTAGGATAGTGTTTGATTTGTCCTTAGTGTTAACTAAGATGATTAATTCTGGAGTTTGTGGGACGATGATGTAAGATTGTCTGTTCATAATGTGGTGTTTTAATTAGATATGTAAATATAATCAATAAGTTTGAAAGGGGAAAACTTTAAGTGTTAAATTTTTGTTAAAGTTTTATGCAAGTTTTTCTAATTGCATAAGTGCTTTACCCCAGATAGGAGCAATTTTCTGAGAAATTCTCTTACCATAAGCAGAGTATGCTATACCTTGGTTCCAAAGGAAATGCTCATAGTCATAACCATATTGTTCTACTGCACCTTCAGCGATCCAACGTAAGGCAGTAACCTCATCACGGGCACCCATTTGAATGGTATTCTCTATAAGAGCTTGGAAGGCTTTATCAGCTTCGAACTCAGCAGCTAATTCCTCTTCACGGTTATCAGCACAAACTTGTTCAAAACGGGCGAAATCAGCCTCCAGTTCCTCAGTTGTTAAGGCATATACATTAATAGTACGAGGACGGAAACCGTAGGCATCCTTATGGAAATCCGAATATAGGAGAATCATATTCTCTCTGTGAGACAACTCATAATTATGAGCCAATTTAGATTCGATTTCGTTTGCTTCGGTGATTTGTGATTGTGTCATCATGGTGTTTCTTTGTTTTAATTAGATATGTAAATATAATACAATTCCATGAATCCGGAAACTTTAAAGTGTTAAATTTATGTTAAAATTTCACATAAAAAAAGGGACCTTTCGGTCCCTTGGATAATATCTGTTTGGCTCTTAGTTTAATAATGAGCCATTACGTACTAATTCTCTACCTCCAAAAAGGTCTGGCATAGTATTTTCGTGGTCAAATGATTTTTTACCGAATAGGTTACCAGATTTAACCATTAAACTAGATGCATCGTAATCTTGCATATTGGTATCGATAATTCCAGCACCATGGGTTGCAAAGTGAGTAACACCATTGATAACATCCCATACAGAAGTATTAGATTTAGCATGTTTCATTTGGTTACTATTTAAGGATTCGAAACCTGCTTTATAGAATGCATTCATATTTTCAGATAATGGAATCCAGTTATCAGCACGTTCTCCAGCAAACGGTTCAATAAGGTTATGTGCAAATTGTAATTCGTTTAAGGAAGCAGGAGTGTTATGAGCAGCTCTTACACGGTCAGCAAATCCAGTAGGTGCAAAGTTATTCTTACGTAAGTTGTTCATATTTTCAAAGAACTTCTCCATAGAACCTTGGTCCAAAGAATTAAGAGTATAAGACTCTTCTGACATAGGAGCAGTTAAACCATTAGTACACCATTGACGATTAATATAAGGAAGTACTTGGAAACCGTCTTTAGGACTGTTTTGGAATGTAACTCCTCCAGTAAATACCTCATTTGATAAACCCTGTATTGCGAAATTTGCATTTGGGTTAAAAGCATTAATAGTTACAATACCAGTTCCTGGGTCTACTGACCAGTTTGTTACGTCCATTCCGTGGTTATCTATGATGTTTTCAGCAACTCCCATGAATTGTTGATTAGATATACCAAATTGATCTTTCTTAGTGATAGCCACTACCGATTTACTAATAGGGTTAAGTACCAGTGTTACTTCAGAAAGTTTACCACTATTAGATGCCATTGCATTTTTCATAGTGTTAATAAACTGAGACTTGGCCTCTTTAGTAAAAAGAGATTCGAATTTGGTTGCAAATTGGTTTGACATCCCCAATAGACCTAATAGGTTTTTGAATGCGTTTGGAGTCAAATTGATTTTTTGACCGTTATATTCGATAGATTCTCCATCGATTAAATTGATATCGCGGAAAGGTACTACTTTACGAAGGTTTTGAGCCTCCAATGTAGCTACTTTACGTTGTTCGATTAATGAGTTAGAAAGAGTTGCAATTGCCATAGTTATAAGATTTTAGATTTATATATTAATTATTGGTTTTGTTTCAAGATTATTTGTTAACTTTTTCGAATGAGCAGAATAGTAAAAGAGCACCCATAAGGAAGGTAATCATTGTAGTTGCAAATTCATTAAGAGCACCAGAGAATGGTACGAATTTTTGAGCGATTCCAGTTAATAAGGAATACGTAGCCCCGAACGCGATTACGGACCCGATAGCTGGAAGGATGTTGATGGTGATTTTCATAGTTCTTTGTTTTAATTAGATATGTAAATATAATCAATAGTTTCAAAACCGGAAACAAAAAAGTGTTAAAGTTTTGTTAAAGTTTCACCTAGTGGCGGCTCTTATTTCTATAAAGCAGGTCGGAGTCTACTCTTCCTCCCCTGGTTTAAAGGACCGCCCGTGTCGAATCTTCCGATTCTTGGTGCTATACAGCGCGTTATGTCATTTTGTTATTTTTCATATGTAAATATAATACAATTTTTTGATTCCGGAAACAGCAGGGCCAAAAAGTTATTAACAATTTTCGGATGTAACTTTAACAAAACTTTAACATACTAGATTTTACCGCGTCGCCAATAATGATTATTTTTACATATCTAATTAAAACACACCATTATGAAAAATCTAGTTAACATTGCCGGAATCAACACAGTAAACATCTTAAGCCGTTACAACATGGGTAAATTTAGAGCCGTTACCAAATGTAGAGCCGGGTTCATGACTATAGTAGATTGCAGAGACAATGATAATGATTACTACATGACATACCCAGAAGCAATCATTACAGCATATAAGAAAGGTGCCTTACAAACAGTTGAATTCCAGCCAGAAGGAACTGATATTTGGTTAACAGTATTCGCCCGTAAAGGGAACACTATCGTAGTAATAGATGAAACTATCCTTGGTAACCTAACAGTAGGTACTATCAACCAATTATACTCAAATACCAACCTATACAACCAAGCACAATATAGTGCAGTAGGTGCAAAGACTTGGGCTGATAGAGCATACGTTCCTTACCAAGTCCCAATGGAAGCATAATATATAGACTATAACCAAAACCCTATATTATGGACAGAGAATTCGAGATTGCTCAACTAAACAAGAGGATATTAGAAACAAAATTAAAGGACCCTAATAATTTCATACTAATCCGTAAACTACAAATACAACTAGAAAAACTCTATGAAGGTAGGTCTTCCGCAACTTAGTATAGGACAAAGGGTAGAAGCAGCAAAATCTGATACTCGACCATCCAATACAGATACCTCAACCGTACCAACCGAAATGAACCCTCAACCAGGGGATTCAACGACAGTACCTATAGATACATCAGGGTTAGATAGTGCCGGCGGTCAAGTACAACAACAATCACAGCAGGGTAATAATGCCACATCCGATAGTGCCAGAAAGACACAAGCTGGGGAGGCATCGGGTATACAATATCCAAAAGAGAGTGTTAATGCATCTGATCAAGCCCCGACAGCACCTTCAGAAAAGGAACTAGCCCAAACACCTCAACCAAAATCAAAAGGTTTTATGGAATCTTTAATCGATAGCCAAATGAGCAGTATGTTATCTGATAATAGTGGAGGGGACCATCCAGCACCAGATAGTGATTATGGACATGACAACGGGGACCCTAATGCAAATGTCCATAAACCACCAGTAGCCGAACCTATAAGAAGGGATAAAATGGACCCTTATAGTAACTCTAATAATAAGGTACCCGAACCTAAGAGATTTCCTATGGACTCTTTTGATAAAGAAAATACAAGGGAACCTTATAAGGCACCTGATCAAAACTTAGGACCAGCCTATAAACCAAAAACTGTTAACCAACCTAAGGTAACTAGCCCTAATGTAAAGTTCAACACTCCCAAATTCAACTCTCCCCGATTCAATTAACCGGTACAATTGCTCCCGGATCAATGCCCGGCAAGTTGTCCCGGATCAATGTCCCGGATCAATGTACCAGGCAATGTCCAGATCAATGCCCGGGATCAATATATTCAATGTATTTCAATGCCCGGCTCAATGTATATCAATGCATTTCAATGAAAATCAATGAATTTCAACACGTTTCAATAATTGCAATATACCTATAGGCTCAATATTGTTGTATAGGCAATATATTGTTGTACCTGTAGTGTGCCAATCAACAGTTGACACAGGCAATGCAGGTCAATGCAGGTCAATGCCTGCACAATATCTACAGTAATATAACATAGGGCACCTGTAGACCCTATAGGACCCTGCAAGCCCTGCACTACCAGTGAGCCCTACAGTCTCAGCAGTGCCCAGTGACCCTAGGGATCTGCAGCACCAGGAGCCCCCAGGGCGCAATTGCCCGGAAAATACTGGGCCGGGTCTACGATTTTTCAAAGGGCTCTAGGGGAACAGACCATGACTTCCTAACTAATATTGACCTATAAGAAAATGTGTTTCAAATAAGTGCACTAATTATCTCGGTCCGGGAATATGAGCCTCCGAGCATTGAGCCCTCCAATGGCTCTCCGATGGTCCTCAAATGGTGCCCAATGGTCCTATCCCGCTCCTCGAAGCGCTCAATGTTGCCCCTACCCAAAAAATTACCCGGTTCCGGAGTGGCCAAAAAATACCAATCAGGACCGACAGAACAATAACCGTTACTAGAAACCCAAGGGGACTATAATTAATCAATAAGAGGGTACTCAATTCCCTATGGTTGGCTCAGATCCACCTGAGGGTACAGTGAAATACTTACAGAACCATGAAACAAGATGGTCCTACGACGGTATAAGAGACGTTCGGGTCTCAAAGGTGAAAGAGGGGGTGGCTCACCAATCTCTCACCTCTCTGATAGACTCGGAGCCTTAAGGCTCCTAAAAATTTCCAGTAGAAAAAAATAAATTGACCTCTATCCCATAGTCCCAAAGGGGGCGGGGTGGGGGCGTGCTGTAGGGTTCTACGGGTCTCTGTATATTATAGTATACAGAATGTTGAATTGGTATTGATATTGTACATTATAGTATACAGAATCATATAGAACCGTTATTAATAGAAGGGGACACACCCACTCTGATACCTTATATAGAGCGGTCAGTACTATGTGACGTGTATAGGATGGACTGGTATTGGGAGTGCCTGATAGGCCTCTATAGGGCCGCCCAATGCGGGCTCAATGCACCTCAACTAACCTCAACGGGTCAATCATTCTGGTGGATTTTTTTCATTTTTTCGTGATTGAAACCCAAATTTTCCCGCGCCAATAGGAGGGTGCACTTGGGTAGCGGATTGCAGAATAAAAAATTTTCACTTAACCCAAAGAAACTTCAAGTCTACCCTGAAACAAACCCAAAGTTCTCAATATAAATCTAAAATAAATATACTATGTGGAAAACTAAAGAAACTGAAGTCAAAGGCCGTAAGGTCGTATCGATGATTTGCCAAAACTCCGAATTGGAAAAGAGTAAATGGGCAGAATACGGGCCTGAAGAGGGACCATGTGAGAACTGGACTGTTGTAGGAGCCGAGGCTACCGCATCACTTTGTCCTGAATGTGTTCAACGTTCCGTTAATATTCGTATTCCCAATCAGTAACATGGATCCGCGCATATTATAATATTACCATAATAAATTAATCTACACAATATGACCAAGAAGACAAATACTCCTTTTATTGACCAATTCGGGGAGGACTTAACTAAACTAGCAATGGATGGGAAACTTGACCCTATCATCGGAAGAGAAAAGGAAGTATATAGAATATGCCAAATCCTTTCTCGTAGAAAGAAAAACAACCCAATTATTTTAGGGGATCCTGGTGTCGGTAAAACTGCCCTGGTTGAAGCAATTGCACAACGAATTGTCGAAAAGAAAGTTGCAATGACTCTTCTTAATAAACGTATAATCGCCCTGAATATTGCAAATGTGGTAGCAGGTACAAAATACCGTGGAGAATTCGAAGAGCGAATGAAAAACATTGTTGATGAACTTAAAGAAAACCCAGACGTTATTGTGTTTATTGATGAGATTCACACGATTGTAGGTGCTGGTGGTGTAAGTGGTTCATTAGACGCAAGTAATATCTTAAAGCCGGCATTGGCAAGAGGACAAGTACAATGTATTGGTGCCACAACAATCGATGAGTATCGTGAAAATATTGAAACAGATGGGGCTCTTACCCGAAGATTCCAAGAAATCTTTATAGACCCACCATCACTTGATGATGCAATTGAAATCTTAGATAGAATCAAACCGAACTACGAAGACTTCCATTCAGTATCATATACACCTGAGGCTATTAAAGCCTGTGTAATGTTATCTGACCGATATATTACTCAACGAGAATTACCGGACAAAGCAATCGATATTATGGACGAGGCTGGGGCAAAAGTTCACCTAAAAGAGGTTAAAATTCCGGAGATTATTAAAAAACTTGAAATCGAAGCCGATAGTTTAAAATCTCAAAAATTGAAAGCTGCTGACGCTACTGATTATGAAAAAGCCGGTAAATTTAGAGACCTTGAAATAGCTAAAAGAGAAGATATAACAAAAAGAACCAAACAATGGGAGGAGACGCTTAGACTAAATAAGAAAGCAGTAACTTATGAAGATATTGCTGAAGTAATTTCGGAATCTACTGGAATTCCTGTAACAAGAATGACCGATGACGAGAGCAGAATTGTTATTGATATGGAAAATGAATTAAAATCTATGATTATAGGACAAGATACTGCGGTTGAAGGTCTATGTAGAGTTATTAAAAGAAGCCGAACTGGAGTAAGTTCATCTAAAAAACCTATTGGTTCATTTATGTTTATCGGACCTACTGGAGTTGGTAAAACTGAAACTGTTAAAGCCCTTTCTGAATATTACTTTGGAAGCGAGGATTCTCTAATTAGAATCGACATGTCAGAATACCAAGAAAAGTTTAATGTAAGTAGACTTATTGGTTCTCCTCCGGGATACGAAGGACATGAGGATGGTGGACAGTTAACTGAACAAGTTAGACGTAAACCATATTCTGTAGTTCTATTTGATGAGGTTGAAAAAGCCCACCCAGATATTTTCAATATATTGTTACAAGTTTTAGATGAGGGACGTTTAACTGATACTCTTGGTAGAACTGTTGACTTTACAAATACTATCATTATTATGACTAGTAATGTTGGAGCAAAACGAGTTGCAGAATTCGGAGCTGGAATTGGATTCTCAAGTTCAAGTTCTACTGCTACCCATAAAATGCAAATGGAAACAGTTATCCGAAAAGAACTTAAAAACAAATTCGCACCGGAATTCTTAAATAGACTTGACGAAATTGTATTGTTTGACGGACTAAAACAAGAAGATGTTGCTAAAATCGCCGAAATCGAAATCGAAAAGGTAATTGAGAGAATGGCCGAGCAGGATTATGTTATTAAAGTTGCAAAAACTGCGATAGTATTTTTAGCAGAGCGTGGATATGATGCCCAATATGGAGCTAGACCTCTTAAAAGAGCAATTCAAACATACGTTGAAGACTTATTAGCAGATTGCATATTATCTAAAGAAGTCGTTAAAGGGAGTAAAACATACACAATATCCCATAAAAAAGGAGATGAGAAACTTTCTGTTAAATAATCATATAATATAATAAAATTATAAATATGAAAACATTCTCACACCAATTTAAACACATTATTTCGGACATAAAAATTCACGGAGAGGTCTCTAAACCAAGAGACCTTGAAGTTACTGAATTACTATATGCAGGCTACCAAATTAATCCTAAAGAACCATTTGCTAATTTTACTAGTAGAGAGTTCAATTGGAAGTATTTTGCTGGTGAATTAGCATGGTACCTAAATAAAGATACTAATATTGATTACATTAATAAGTTTTCTGGATTCTGGAAAAACATAACAAATCCTGGAACAAACGAAATTAATTCAAATTACGGTTCTCTTCTTTTTGGAGAACAATTACAATGGGTTGTTAACTCTCTTAAAGCAGACAAGAACACTCGACAAGCAATTGCTTTCTTAAATCAGCCAAAATACCAGTTTGAAGGTAATAAAGATTTTGTATGTACTATGTACTTGAACTTTTCAATCAGGCACAACAAGCTAGATATGAAAGTTCAAATGCGTTCTAATGATATATTCTATGGACTTACATTTGATGCTCCATTCTTTGCATTCGTTCACCAACATGTTTATCTTTGGTTAAAATCAACCTATCCTGAATTAGAACTTGGAGTATACCATCATTATGCGGATAACATTCATTTTTACGAAAGACATTTTGAACTAGCCGAAAAAATTGTCAATGAGCCTCTTCATGAAAAACAATACTCAATGGAATTAATCGAACCACTTTTCAATATTGAAAATGGAATGATGCATTTGACTTCTCACGGAATTTCGATGATAAATAATATAAATGATACGATAGATAACGTCCTGACTAAAGAAGCATATATTAGCATATTATCAGAATATCTTAATATAAGAGAGCTATGATTGAGTGCATGAAAACCAAGCTAAACATACCGGAATTCTATATAAATCAAGGTGGATTTGATTCAATTACTAGTGACTGCGAATTTCACGACAGAATTGTAGATTTTATTGAAACAAATATTGACAAAGAAAATGCAGAAACTTTGCTATGCTATTTTGTACATGAAACCGGAGATATACAATCTGCCGAACTTCCAAAGGGTTCGTACAAGCAGTCAATATTAAAAAGCCTAGAATTTTACGTTAAAAACGAAAAGTACGAAAAGTGCAAGCAAATTAAAAACCTATTAAAGAAACTATAATGAATCACGGGAAAGAATTCGAAAGATACGCAATGTTAGACAAGGGTGTAAGTTCAATGAACATGCACTACTATAAAAAACAAATCGAAAATTCAATGACTCCATATATCTTGGAAGAGAGAGAAATGAGAGCAACTCAATTGGACATTTTTTCGAGATTAATGATGGATAGATTATTATGGGTTGCAGGACCTGTTAATGACAATATGTCAACTATAGTCCAAGCTCAATTAATGTTTTTAGATAGCACCGATGACCGAGATATAACAATGCACATTGATAGTCCTGGAGGTTCAGTAAAATCTGGACTTTCTATGGTTGACGTTATGGAATGGATTAAATCCGATATTAGAACCGTAAACACTGGTATGGCGGCTTCGATGGGTTCAGTACTATTAGGAGCTGGAACTAAAGGTAAAAGAAGTTCACTAAGACATTCAACAACAATGTTGCACCAATCTTCAGGAGGATTCAGTGGAAATATACAAGACGCTGAAATCGACTGGGCAGAATGGCAAAAAGTTAACAAAGAACTATTTAATTTATTAGGAGCATATTGCGATAAAAAACCAGAACAGGTTATGAAAGACGCGACGAGAGATTTATGGTTAAACGCAGAAGAGGCGCTTAGTTATGGTATCATCGACGAGATTATTAATCCTGGTAAATTAAAATCTAAAAAATAAATGAGAGTCCATATTTATGTACACGCCGAAGAACTTGAATACTTAAACAAAATAATCAAAGGAAAGGTAGAAGCAGGAGAATACAAAGTTACGATATCTCCAATATACTTTAAAGATTCATACTTAATTGATATGCCCTATTCCGATTTTGTAAGATTAAACGATCAAAAAACATTTACTTCATTAATTTCATTATGACGAACAGAGAAAAACAAAGAGAATTATTTGTTGAATTAATTAACCATCAACTTAAGGACCACGGCGTAACATACGAAGATGTTAAAACAAATCCATCGTGGTACGTGGAATATAAGACTACTCCAGAGAAGGAAGAGGCATTTATTAAATATGCTGTCGAAAGAATCAGAGAAGTCCTAAAAATTTCAAAAGCTGCCGCTGAAAAGGAGGCAAGTTGGTTTATTCTACAATGGGGATTAACTACTATTAACCCTAGAAAAGCTCCAAATAGGGTACAAAGCGAAGTTACTAAAAGAACTAAGTCCTAGATTATAGTAATATAAAGCAAAAATGCCTATATAAATTTAATATGTAAAAGATACATATAGGTATGAATGTCTTTGAACCGAATTGGCTAATGGAGCCACCTCATGATTATGAGCTAAAATATTACAAACTACTTGCAGCAATCGATAAAATTAAAAAAATGATTTCTGCTAATAGTTTGTATTCTGCTATTTTAGAGGTAGAAAATGAGCTTGAAAAACTCTACAATATCAAGTACGGAAAAGACGAAATTGAAAGTAAAACAAGAATAATTACCGGTATCGATGTTGATACATTGTCCCTAAAATATGAATACCCGGAAGAGAATGACGGAACTAGTTCTATCTACGATATTTGTGATATCGCAATTGATAAATTAGAAGACTTATACCGAATTATTAGAGATAAATGGAGATTGGTAGAATCTCAATGCATTATTACCGAAATCCCAGAGAAAAGACATCTTAATACTAAAGGGTACATTTTTTATATTGACCCTGCTAATCAAAAAATCCACGTTTATTTTTATGTGGAGCCTTCATCATTTAAAATAAATTGGAGTGAATTTAATTTAAAAAAAGTCGAAGAGTTAGAAAATTCAGTTAAAGAAATTTCTACATTTATCGACAAGGCTAAATTAGAAAGTACTTCTTACCGATTTTTTAGATTCGATACTAAATTTAAGACATCAACCCCACCCTACAATGACTGTATGCTTCCAATTATGAAAAGCATGTTGTTTAACCGGATCAAGCATGGTATCTAAAATATATAAACTAATCCTATTTTTTTAATATAATTAGTATGAAAATTAGCATAATTACCAGAGCGACACGTCTGCATAATTTACAGACTGTTAAAGAATCCGTGTTTAATAATGTTCCAGGCGGTTGCGAAATAATGTGGCACATTGTATTTGATACTGTCAATCTTAAAGATATCGATGCCGAATTACTATTTAATTTAAAAGATGACTCAACTGCATTTCACTTTGAAAAGGGAGAACCTGGAGGATTACTATATCCCCAATGTTCTGAATTAATCTCAAAATTAGGAGAGAGTTGGGTTTACTTTTTAGATGATGATAACATTATGCATAAAGGATTTTATGAATATGTTTTAAAAACTTCAATATTAAATCCAGACAAAAAAGTCCATGTAGTTTCACAAAATGTTGCAGGAAAAGATTTCACTGGTTTAACTTATAGAAATGCTGCTCCTGAATTTATAAGGGTAGGAGGAGTAGACTTAGCCCAATTTATTATTAGTACCGAAGTATATAATAAATATGGATATAAATTCTTGCCGGATTATTGCGCAGATGGAATACTTATTAGTGCAATACATAACGAGCACCCAGAATGGTTTACATTTACCGGAAAAATATTTGCGCACTACAATTACTTACAAAAAAAATCTACAGCAAAAGTTCCTAAAGTATTGTATATCGGTACCGACAAGCCTGAATTAAAATCACTTAAAATACTTAACTACGAGGACGATAGTCTTAATGTTAAATATTTACAAAATGATTCTAATATTAAATCAATACTTGCCGAATTTCGACCTGATGTTATCATAACAAGAGGAGAATCTTGGCAAAACTTTCCAGAACTTGCAAGTACTTCACTTCAATTCCGTAGAAAATGGCTAAATATTAAAGAAGATGTTTCAGCAGAAGATGTTGGTCAAACAGCGTATCAATGCGCAATGGAAAGTTTATTGAACCCTGATGGATTAGAAGATAGTTCAATGATTTCATATTTCACTCCAATATATAATACTGGTGAAAAGCTTTTCAATACCTATCAATCACTGCTAGATCAGACTTACGACAATTGGGAATGGGTATTAGTAAATGATTCTACCGATGGCGGCAAAACATTAAAAATTGCAGAATCTATTGCGGCAAAAGACCCTAGAGTACGTCTATACGATTTTAGAGAAAAAAGCGGTGGAAACATCGGTGAAGTTAAATGGAGATGTTGCACAATGGCAAAAGGATTTATTCTTGCTGAATTAGACCATGACGATTTATTGGTTCCATGGTGTACTGAAGACCTTTACAAAGCGGCTAAAAAACACCCAGAAGCCGGATTCTTTTTTAATGACACTGTTGAAGTTGACGAAAACTGGAATTCATTAACCTATGGAGAAGGATTTGCGCTAGGATACGGTAAATACCGAAAAGAAGAGTATGCTGGAAAAACAATGGACGTTGCAACTCAACATAATATTAATCCTAAAACAATTAGACATATTGTTGGTGTACCGAATCACGTAAGAGCATGGAGACGTTGTACTTATTTTGAAATTGGAGGACATAATAGAAATCTTGTAATAGCCGACGATTATGAATTGGTTGTAAGAACTTTTTTGAAAACGATAACCTGTAAAATACCAAAACTGGGATATATTCAATTCCTATACAACAATGCAATTGGACAGAATACCCACGATATGGCAAGAGCAGATATTCAAAGAAGGGTAAGAACAATAGGTTACTACTACAACGAACAAATTAAAAAACGTTTTGAAGAGTTAGGATTAAAAGATTGGGCTTATGATGAAAATCCATGGGCACCTTTAAATACGGCCTCTAGATATGGAGAAGAGGAAATGGCAGCAAACATAATATATAACGAAAATGAATAACACTTACGTAAAAATCTGGGTACATAATAGAGAATCTGATTTAATGATGGATTTTTTATTAGAAAGAGTCGATACCCCACCAAACTACATTATTGACCATCATGAAGTGCCAAAATCTATCACCGGTGGATGGATTGAAATGAGTATCTCTTATGATAGGTATCTTATGCTTCGACAATCGCATGACCATGTGGACACTACTCACATGTAAACTTTTTTATTTTTTTGTGTATAATTAGTATATGGCAAAAAGTATAAAAGAACCTAAAATATATGTAGTTAAACCGAAAGTCGGTGAGAATTACTATTTTAAATTTGCAGGGAGTATCATGTATGGCGAATTAGTTTCCTTAAATGAAGCGTTAACTAAATTGCATGGAATTCCACATTATTGGATGAATGAAAAATCCGACAAGAGTGCAAAAAAATGCATATATCCGATATCAATTTATAAGATTTTTAAAGATTTAAACGACTCAAAGAATGTATAACACTACCGAATTAAAGTCAATGTTATTTATTGACATTGAAACAACTTCAGAATATTCAACGTATGAAGAGTTTTGTGATAAAAGACCGGGAGCAGTAAAGCACTGGTCAAAAAAGGCAGAACAACACAGAAATACCGAATCACATTTAGAAAAACTTACCGATGCCGAAATGTATACTCACATGGCAGCTCTTAGTCCAGAATTTAGCAAGGTTATTGTAATTTCTCTTGGGCAAATTAAATTCCAAGATAACTTTACAACATCAAAAATTCGTTCATTCTATACCGGAACCGAGAGAGAAATTCTTACAGAGTTTATGGGTACTGCTCAAGCTGTTTTTAATCAAAGCCCTGGCATCCAATTTGCTGGACATAATATTAAGAACTTTGATTTCCCATACTTGATAAAAAGAGCTATTGTAAATGGGGTTTCGATACCTCATCAATTCCATTTACAAAAGAAAAAACCATGGGAAAACTGTCTTGTAGATACCTATGAAATTTGGAAATTTGCAGGTTGGAATAGTGCATCTCTAGACTTGATTTGCGATACTCTTAATATCCCATCTCCTAAAACTATAATGGAGGCGAGCAGTACTACTGAAGAGTATTGGAATGGTAATATTGAGAAGATAAAAACATATTGTGAAGGAGACGTTAAAGCAACTATGAACGTAATGCTTAAAATAAGTGGAATGGATATGGTTGATGAAGTACCATTTTAAATTTAAAGTATATGATATCAGGTACAAGTTACACAGAAAATGAATTAGGAGACCCTCCTAAAAAAGAGGTTAAAAACTCATTTTTTGAACTATTAGAAAAATTGTTTAAAAAATTGTTAATAACTTTTTAGCAAAAAGTTTTACCGTGTCAGGAATTTATATTATATTTACATATCAAATTAAAACCTTATAATCATGGACGAAAACTTTGACCTTTTTGAAGACCAAGAAAACGAAATCGACACTATTAAAAAAGAAGCCGAAATGAATAACATAATGTATGATTTGAAAATCAAACTTGCAAATGAGAATTATGATTCGATAATTTCTAAAGGAGTTGATTTTAAATTAATGGAAAAACAAAACATCGAGATTGAACCTGTTGTTAAAATTCTCGGAGATATGTTAGAGCTTTTTGAAGAGCTTGAAGAGTACGAAAAGTGCGCAAAAATAAATAAAATACTTAAGAAAGCGCCGGTCCTATAAGACCGGTTTTTCTTTAATATATAACATACTAATAAAGTATATCAATATGGACGAGGAAATATTAAAGAAGATTGCGGACAGTCTAGAAAGAATCGCAATTTGCATGGAAAATAAACAATTAAGAGAAATTGCAACCTATAGAAAAGGTCAGGCTGCCCTAGTTGCTGAGAAAAAAGCAGATAATAAAAAGCAGGCAAAATCTCAACCAATTATTCCTATAGTGAAACAAACAGTTAGAGTTAGAAATTCCGGTAAATAAACTCTAATGAATTACTACGAAACTCTTAACGTTTCAAAAGATGCTACTCCAGAAGAAATCAAAAAATCTTATAGGAAGCTTGTAAAAGAGCATCATCCCGACAAAACAGGGGGAGACGATTCAAAATTTAAACAAATATCCGAAGCATACGAAACTCTTTCTGACCCTGTCAAAAAAGAGCAATATGATAATAAGTCTAGAGGATATTCTCCATTTGGTGGCGGATTTCAAGACACCTCAAATCCTTTTGCACATGCTTTTCGAGGATTTGGTGGAGATTTTGCTGACATGTTTAATCAATCATTTGGTGGAGAGGCAAGAGGACACGATGTTAGAATTTCGATGAATATTACCCTTGAAGAATCTTACGAAGGTGTCAGAAAATATATCGATGTCGGGACTGGTGGATTTAATATCAATATACCTCGAGGAATTTATAGTGGAACAAAACTTAAAGTTCCAGGTCGAGGAGCCCCACATCCTGTAAATTCATCTGCACCTCCTGGTGATATTATTCTGACTATCAATGTTTTACCAGACCCTGAACTTATTGTTAATGGTAGTGACATCTATGTTGAATTAACCCTAAGCTGGATTGACCTCTTACTTGGTGGAGAATTTGAAGTCCATACCAAACTAAATTCCCTAAAAATTAAAGTTCCTCAAGGTTCTCATGATTCAAAACTCTTGCGTGTTGTTGGACAGGGAATGCCAATATATAACGCAGAAGGATTCGGAAATCTTATGGTAAAACTTAGAACACTTCCCGTAAATTTATCCGAATCTGAAATAGAATTACTCAAAAAAATAAAAAATCAAAATGAGTAGCATTGAAGAAAGTCCGGAAGAATCTAGAAAATTTATAAAAAAACTACACGAAGCCTCCAAAGAAGACATGATGGATGCGATGTACTCCTCTATTATTAATGGCAGAATGGGTGCCTTAAAGTATGATGGAAGTATTAAAGAGAAAATAGAAGGTGTCCAGACGGTTCTTAATTTTTTTAAAGAGAAAGAAGATTATGAAAAATGCAAAGAACTTAAGAAAATTATCGACGACCTGTCGGTAATATAATATAGTAACCTTTTTAACCCGGATACCTTTAATCCTACCGGTTAAAATATATATTATATGCGACTTATGTTGCTTTAAAAACATTGCAATGAGATGGGAGATATTACAGGGGAGGAAAGAGATTCTCTGATGAGGTCCAGCTACTACATACTTACTAGAAATTTCACAAAAACCATCAATAGATTTGTTGTTTATAATGATGGTAGCCACACAATAGACATTCCGCACGGAATCGGACAGCGAAGTAAATTCGTAGATGTCCTAATAGAATATTTTGTTGAGTTAGAGGAATATGAAAAATGTGAATCGCTCAAAAAATTAAAAGAACTAGTCATGATGACTGGTGATTAAATAAATACAAATTTGTATGCAAAAAAGAACGGTGGAAAGTAAATCAAGATCGACTAAGGCAAAGCCAAAAACTACGTCTACAGCCGCTAAAAATCCAGTTGGACGTCCTAAAAAAACAGTAGTTAAAGAATTAGATTTAGTCGGAGTTCAATTAAAACCAGGACAATATGATTATTTTGAAAAAATCAAAAAGAATGAAATAACATTCTGTTCCGGTCCAGCAGGTACTTCAAAAACATTTACTGCATGTTACACTTCACTATGGTTATTAGCGACTCAGGCAGTTTCAAAAATTATATTATGTAAACCAATTCAAGAATCCGGAGAGAAACTTGGATTCCTACCTGGAGATATTGCAGACAAGGTCGACCCGTACATGCAATCATATATTTCAAACTTTAAAAAAATAGTAGGTGATGAATTAACAGAAGGACTAATCGCTTCAGGAGCTATCGAATTTAAACCACTAGCGTTTATGAGAGGTGATACGTTTGACGATTCGTTCATGATTCTAGATGAAGCCCAAAATGCTTCGTTTAAACAATTAATGTTATTTACGACCCGTATGGGTAAAAATTCTAAAGTTCTGGTAACTGGAGACGTTAGTCAATATGATATACCAAAAGCCAGCGCTGGTCTTCCAGGATTCATGCAATTAATGAAGGGAATTAAAGGAACTGGAGAACATGTTTTTGAAAATAAAGATATTGTAAGAGCTAAAATACTTCAAGATGTTGTAGACAGATATGACAAATGGAGAGTTGAAAATCCTGAAAAATAAGAAACTATCTGGAATCCATCTATATAATACTTATAAAATATATAGATGGAAACCAGACAAATACTACTTAAGCACTCCTACTCAGGAGACGAATCAATTATAGAAATTGGTGTTGATGAGGCTGGCCGAGGTTCACTAAGTGGACCTGTTACGGTTGCCGCATGTATAATGCCATTTGGATTTGAAAATCCTCTAATCAAAGATTCAAAACTATTAAACGAACAACAGAGAAAAGATGCTCGTCGAATCATTGAGGAAAACGCAATTGCGTATCACATTGAACATATCTCTCCTGAAGATATTGAAGCAACTAATATCCTAAAAGCAACCTTAATTGGAATGCAAAGATGTTTAGAAGGGGTACAAAAGACAAATCAATTTAACTTTATTTTAGTCGATGGCGATCAATTCCATGGATTCGAGGGAATTCCATTTGAAACTGTGGTCGGAGGAGACAACAAATACATATCAATCGCGGCGGCCAGTATTCTAGCCAAAACCGAACGGGATTCTATAATGAAAGATTTGGATATTGAGATCCCTGGATATGGATGGAATTCAAATAAAGGATATGGGACTAAACAACATATTGATGCAATTAAATCTTTAGGTCCTAGTAAACAACACCGTATGAGTTTCATTTCTCATCTACTAACCGAAACGGGTTCTTTATTTTGAGGTCGTTAATATATGGAATCTTATTGTTCCTATTTGGACAATCATTTATATGGTTCCAAACAAATGGTCAGTTTATGTGGCCATGGTTTAAAAGGAATCCACTTCTAGTTGCAATAATTGGAGGTTCTACAATATCATACATTTTTATAGAGGCGACCAGAATGATTGCAGAATATTATGATGGGCAATTATGGCCCGGAAGATTTATTGGATTCACAATGGGTATGGTTTCTTTCTCTCTCTTAACCTATTTGATAATGGGAGAATCCTTAAATACCAAAACAATAATTTGTTTAGTGCTTTCATTTGTTATAATTTGCGTTCAGATATTTTGGAAATAACTTTAACAAAACTTTAACAAAACTTTAACACTCCAGAATTTCGGTTCTGGAGTTTTTTGATTATATTTACATATCTAATTAAAACAAAGAAATATTATGAGTTACACAAATTTTGACAGACACGAATTTATGACCGCAGAAACTAGAACTGAAATCATGGAAATCATTAGAGAACTTAGAGATAATGACCACTCTAGAAACTTAGAAAACATGATGTACGGTTTATATGATGGATATTTGTATGATAACATTCAAATTGAAGCCCTTCAATTACCTACCGAATTAGCATCAAAAGTTATGCGAATCTTCGATATCTGTAACCGTTACCCTAAATACGAACCTCAAACAAATTATTAATCATGGAAACTTTCGAAAAAATAGAAGTAGTAAAAAACCTAGTTGCAAAATATCTTAAAGAAAACGGTGTACATGCTGGATTATCTGAAGCGGATTGCCAAAATGACCATATTGTTCAAATTGGAACTTCAATCTTATGTACCAGATGGAATGTTGGATATGCAGGCGGTGGATTTGTTCAAGCGGTTGTAGACAATGATTTGCAAAGAGCAATTTCAAATGCAGATAGTACAAATGTTCGTGCTCTTAAATTCTACTGTCAATTAATGTATAACGTTGGCATGCCCTATTTTGAGGAACCACTAGGAGAAATGGAACAATTCATTAAAGATATTGCTAATGATTATCAATTTGACAAATCTCATCCTGAATACTGTGGATTTTTAAACATAAATCCGTCTGAGCATAGAATGGGTCTCAGCTTTGTATATCACTATAAAACCCAATTTGTTACCGAATTATTACGTAAATATGGAATCTGGTATGAATCAGTACCTAACTTAGAGGAAGTGGTATTCATAAAATTATAAACTTTTAAAATTAACTTAATATAATATGCATGGGAGCTAACTACGGATATTGTTGCATAAATTTGACTCTGGACAAGAGTGGTATTAAAATCGGGCGTTCAATGATTAAAAAAACATTTGCTGCGAAAGGTATCAAATATGCTGGAGAACTTGCAGAGGCAAATCTCCGTGACATGATAGAAATTATTAAATGGAATCATAAGAACGGAATCAAAGTGTACCGTATGTCTTCTAATATGTTTCCATGGATGTCAGAATACGAACTTACTGATTTGCCAAACTGGCCAACAATCCAAAATTTACTAAAAGGTGCCGGTACTCTTGCACTAAAATACGGTCAACGTATTGGTTTCCATCCTGGGCAGTTTTGCGTATTGCCTAGCCCAACTCAAAAAACGGTCGATGCTACTGTAAAAGAACTTGACCAATCTGCATTTATATTAGATACTATGGGCCTTCCGGTAAATCAACTCTATCCGATGAATATCCATGTTGGTGGTTCTTATGGTGACAAAGAAGCTGCAATCCTTCGATTCATCGAAAATTTCAAATTGTTATCACCTTCTGCCCAAGCCCGTTTAATCCTAGAAAATGACGATAAACCTGCGCAATATTCAGTAAGTGACCTTTACCGAATTTATCAAGCAATCGGTACACCTATAACATTTGATTACCATCACCATAGATGTTACAATGACCCTATGCCGGAAGAGGAAGCAATTCGTTTAGCAGCATCTACATGGCCCAAAGGAATTCGTCAATTGTGTCACTACTCAAGCGCCAAGAAATTACATGAAGACCCTACTGCTATTATCAGGGCCCATGCTGATTACCTATACGAATCAATCAATACTTACGGCCTGGAAATAGATATCGAAATAGAGGCCAAAGCAAAAGAATTGGCTCTCCAAAAATACCAAAAAGAATATATACTCTGTGAAAAATAAAACGATTGAGTTAGAAAATCTTAAAAAAGAAGCTAACTTATTTTTAGAGGCTCTTAAAAAGGAAGGCATCGAAACAAAATCAATGTCTAAACTTGTAACTACATGCGTAATAGAACGTAGACCTTTAACAGACGAAGAAGGAAAGAAGTTTGCTAATCAATTAAAAAATCTGGTTAAAACCTTAGGGCTAGCCACAATAATCCTAATGCCAGGAGGTTCTATAATTTTTATATTGATGCACTATTTGAAACTCCGAGACTACTTCCTATCGGAAAGTTTTAGTTATTTAAAAAATAAAGATATATAAAATCTAAACAAAAATACAAATAAATTATGGCAAGTATTAAAAAATTCGACGAATTTGTTTCAGAAATGGACAGAGCCGAGGAAATAGAACAAGACATTGTTGCTAAAGGAACACCTGAAGTTAAATCTGAAGAGGAAGCAGAAGAGGAAGCAGAAGAGGTTCAAGGAGTATCTGAAGCAGGTGAAGCAATAATTGGAGATGATGCTAAAAAAATCAAAGAGGAAACTAAACCTGTTGCTGACATGTTAAAAGAATGTTACGAAGCAGTTATTGCAGAAGCTAAAGCGTGGGAAGAAGATGCACATGATGAGCATACTGTAGAAACTTATATGGCTGAAAATGCATCACTTGTTGCGGGTATGGCGGCTAATTGTGTTAAAGAGATGAAAGAAAACATGGAATCTGAAGCCTATGAAGCATGCTTAAATAAAATGAGCGAAGCTTTCAGTAAGAAAATTAATGAAAGTAAAGAGGCTACGGCTGCTACTGACGCTGACGATATCAACTAATAAATCCGGTTAACCGGTAAACTAAATAAAAAGTCTATATATAATATAACATATATAGACTTTTTTTATGCCAAAAATTCCGACGGAAATAATTTATATGCAAGTTGCATATCAGTTCGCAAAACTTAGTTACGCTGAACGTAGAAAGGTAGGATGTGTTATTGTAAAAGACAAACAAGTAATTTCGTTTGGTTATAATGGTACTCCTCATGGGTTCGAAAATGAATGTGAATGCGAGGTTAAAATGGACTCAGATGCCGGAGCATGGCTAGACCTTGAAACTATCGAAGAACAATGGCCATTTCAAAATTCAGAAGGTAGATACAAATTGACTACTAAACGTGAAGTTCTGCATGCAGAATCTAACGCAATTATGAAAGTTGCAAAATCGACTATGAGTTGCGAAGGAGCAGATTTATATACTACAACATGTCCATGCTTTGATTGTGCAAAACTAATCATACAGGCCGGAATAAAAAAGGTCTACTACACTGAAGATTATAGAGACATGAGTGGCGTTGAACTACTTAAAAGAGCAGAAATTAAAGTTGAACAAGTAATAACCTGGAATGAGCATTAATAAAATATTTGTTCCGGAAAAAAAGGAACTCAAGCAATTTCTTAAAAATAACGGCAGCGAATTATTTTATTTGAGATATGTTAAAAAAGCGGATGCCTTAATTGGAAGTTCAAAGTCTATAGACTACATCGATAAATTTATAAATAAATACAGTAATGAGAATGATTCAGTCTTTTTTGAATTGGACTAGGAAACATTTTTTTAAAAATCAATATAATCATAAAAATACACTAAAAATGGAACTAGTGAAAGAAGATGTAAGAAAATATCAATGGAGGTCTGGTGATGACTTTGGTAAAATAGTCGAGGTTGAATCAGTCGACGGAGAATTTACAAACTTTACTGATGGTAGTAGAATATTTAATAATGTTTTACCGGAATTTCTAGAAGAAATTGTAGATGGGGTAATACCATTTCCAGGAGTTCAGGAACTAAGTTCAATGGCTCCTGTTGTAAATGTAACTCCAAATGTACAGGAAGTAACTCCTGCTAAACCTAAAGAATCTCCATTAGAACAATTAATTAACAAGCTTTCTAAAAAGAATGTTGAACCATTTGAAGCTAAAATTAACCTAAACATACCAAATAAAAAAGTATTTGATATGTTAATTGATAACGCTGACGAAGACAGAGAAGAACTAATTAAAACTATCGCAAAGGTGGCAGTGTCGCAAATTGAGATAGATAAACTACAAGAATATTTAACTGAAGAAGTATCAATTTTTATAAACAATTACTATAATGACTAAAACAGCAACAGTCTCTAGAAGACAAAGAAGAGCTCAATTGAGTGCAATGGGTTATTTAAAAATCAAAAACCAATTAAATCCGCTTTCTGCCCAAGGTATTGAATTACGAAATAGCTTAAGAGCAAATTCTAAAGCAGCAAGAGAGGCTTTTGAAAAAAGAATAATGGACCAAATCGAAGAACAATTAGCACAAAGAGCTGAAAGTTTAAAATCAACTTGGAAAGAAATTGGGTATAATGATGCAGAAATCGAAATGCTAAGTGAGGCATTCTTTACATTATCTGTTAAAAATAAACAAACTCTTAGAGAAGACAAAAAAGCGGCTAGAAAATTAATGAAGGACGCTAAAGATTCACTAATAGGAAGATTAAATGCAAACAGTTAAGATAACACTAGCAGACAACGGTGTTATTAAAACGGTAGTAGATGATAATATTAATGCTGGAGGGGAAAGTTATGAATCAACAGTAGTATATGATTTCTCTGACCAAATTTCCAAAATTAAATTCATTGAAGACCTTTGCATCGACATAGGTCTTTCTTTTGGTAATTCCAAAAGCAAAAACCAAATCAAAATTATCGAATCGTGGGGAGTTGATTACATTCCAAATGAGAAAGATAAAAATGAAAAAATAGAAACTTTAAAATCCGATCTTAAAAGATTATCGGGTGGGAAGTTAACAATTAATGAACAACCTACAAATTGATTGCATTTGGTGTCCATCGCGCAGAGATTTTAATAGGTTTATAAAAGGTACATTAAAAGAGTCGACTAAAATAATAGACTTTTTTAGTATTAAAAATAAACTTATAAAAGCTGACCCATACTGTGGGGACCCGAATGACTCAATAATTGGTTTGACTATAATAAACGAGATTACGCGATGCTTACGCTCCGACACAAAGGACGTAGATCGCGTAATTTATGTTTTTAGAAGTCTCGATTCTGATATTGTAGGTAACTTTAAAACCTTAATTCAAACTAATACTGAAAGAGAATTCTCTATCTCTTTAATCGTCATCGATAAAAATAAAAAGATTGATGAGAAAATACTCGAACAATTTGACAGTATTGAAATAATACAAAATGATTAGACATAAACTTTTTTCAAAGGGTGAATATATCAATGTTCTAATAACTAATAATAGATACAGTAATATTGTTTTCCCGGTTAAAGCAATAATCCACGATATTGAGTTTAACGATAAAATGCCGAGGTACCAAATTAGAATTGTTAAGTTTTATGATGACATAGACTTTCTTAAAAGATATATGTTTGATATGAAATTTGACCGATCATTCGACGGTGGACATACAATCTTTAGAATTTCTAGAGCAAATGTACCGAACGTAAAAGAACTTCAGAACTATATTGATTCAAAATGGGAAACTTTCTTAATGGTTGTCGACTCAGTAATGTGTGTTAGAACCTATGATGAACTTAATGAGCTACAGAACAACATCCAAGATTTCTTAGTTGAAAAGTCTATTAGAGACCTTTATGAACTTACAACCCGTTCGACCTATTCTAAGGGTAAATATTACTATGAAAGTCGAGGAGTATTTGAGGCTCATATTAAAAAGTTCTTAGATAAAAGAGCAGGAACTCAAAAGGATTATTTTGATAAATTACTTTATAGACCACTTTCTGTTGACTATGATAATTTAGAATAGCCTGTTTCTGTGATATATACTTAAACAAATATATTTAATAGGAATGGCTGAAGAAAAGGGCTTTTTTGATAAAGTAAAAGAAAAGGCTGGATCGGCATTTAAAACTACTAAAGATTCCGCAATAGGAAAAGGTTTTATTAGCGCCGTTAAAAATGTATCTGGATTAGACCTTGAAAATTTAGATGGGTCAAATCCCGATGGTGTGCATTCCGGTTCAAAAGGAAAAAAGAAACCGGTTGGAAAGAACAAAAAAACAGCAGACCAAACCCAGGCCAGAGCTGCCGCAACCGATACCCCTTTTACAATATTAGGAGCTGAACCTGGAAAGTCTAAATACTATAGTGATATTGTCGATTCTGAAATTTATAAGTCGACTCAAGCAGGAACTAAAGACAAAAAGATTACAGTCGGTCCAAGACCGTATTCTGCTTTTAATAAATATTCTCTAATTAATTATAGAGGGAATCCACTAGATTCTACTAAAGATGGATTTGTATCTGACGTTAAAGGAAATACAGTTTATCAAAAAATAAATATTAAAGACCTTCAAAATCCGACAGTTACTCAAATTATAGAAAGAACCTCAGCTCTTACTGATAATTATGCATATAGATACCAATATTCAGATTTTGCTTTAGCGAAATACTACGGCAAAATACCAAACAATATGCTTATTACTCTTCGTAGGTTTTCATACCCTGCTGCTGATGATATTGTAACTCCACAAGCACTTTCTGCAGATGGAAAAACAATGGAAAAAATTCAGCAACCAGATATTGCTAGAGCCGTAACTTGGCTTGGCGAGGCTCCTGGAAACGTATTGGGAGAAATAGTAAAATTTTCGAATGGATATTCATGGAAAGATGCAGAATCAACAGTACAAACTTTAAATTCTCAGCAAGGAGCTTCATCCGGAAAATTTGGTAGTATTGTTGAAGGAAATAAAGTACTTTCCGCAATGGCTAACGCTGGTTCTGGTAGAGATGCAGTTGCTGCTAATGCAAATAAACAAAATGCAGGATTTGACTCATTTAGTGCTACATATCCGAACCACGTTTTTGGTCCGATGAATGTTATTAAACAAGTATTAGTTAGAGAACAGGGTCTTAATTTTGAGCAAGAATTTAAAATTAAGTTTGAATATGAACTTAGAGCATTTGAAGGAGCCAATCCTAAAATCATGATGCTTGACCAACTTGCAAATATATTGGCATTAACTTATAACAATGCTCCTTTCTGGGGAGGTTCTGTTAGATATATTGGAGATGGATCAGTTGCTAAACCTCTAGGTAATTTAAGTAAGCTTCGAGAAGGAGATTATCTTGGATTTGCCGGAAGTATTGTTGATGATATGGGTAAAATGTTTAAAGGTGCTGGTGCTGGATTTAGTGGAGCAGCTGGAGCATTAATGAATGGAGATGTTGGAGGCGCATTAGGAGCTCTTAAAGATAATAAGTTCTTAAATAATCTTATTGGTGGAATGGCAATGGACATGTTCAATACTCCACAAGGAGGACAAGCAGCCGCTTCATTACTTACTGGAGATCCGACAGGAAACTGGCATTTAACAGTAGGAAATCCTCTTAATCCAATAATGGTAATTGGTAACCTATGTATGACCAATTGCGAAATTACATTTGAAGGTGGTATGGGAATTCAAGATTTTCCTGAACATATGACTGCAGTTATAACGTTAAAACCAGGTCGACCAAGAGATAAAGCAGAAATTGAATCAATGTTTAACTCGGGAAGAGGACGTTTTTACGTTCAACCAGATGATGTTGCAGATATTAACAAAACTGTTGATGTTAATGAGTATGGAAATAAAGACAGAGCGGGTGCTGGTAAAAACACCTTTGTAAATAACTTTAGAAAATTAAGTAACGGATAATGCAGTTTGATACACTAAATAAAAAGAAATTAGTAGATGGTAGATATAAATTTACCAAACCTACCCTTATATTTATAGAAACTAATGAGACTATAGATGAACATACCGTTACCGAGGATCAGGTTGGTAGAATTGATTTAATTTCATTACTATATTATAGAAATGCAAACTACTGCGATTACATATTAAAATGGAATGGTATTTCAAATCCATTTTCTATAAAATTAGGAGATGTTTTAAAGATTCCAAACCACAGACAGGCTACCAAGGTTATTAAAGAAATCAAAATCCTAAGTTCAACAAATGAACCTTCGATTAGGGACCAATTTATAGATACTAAAAGACTTCCAGTTAAAGACGCGAAAAGAATTGAATATCTACAAAGAAAAGCGGCACAAAAACCAAATGGAGCAAAACAAATACTACCTCCAAATATCTTAAAAGAGGGAGACACTAATATTAAAATCGGAAACGGACAAATTAGAATTTAATGGCATCAATTAACAATCATATTCTTACAATAACAGAACCCACTATTAAATTAGATGAGGTAGTTTTTGAATCATTCGGTGAGGGAGAGAAAGATGCAACCAAGGCCGAAACTAGTAAGGGTTATTTAATCATGATTTCTATTAATGGATATGTTTTTAGCGACAAAGACGTTTTAAATATGACATTGGATTGTAATGGTCCCCTTCCTACTATAGACCTTACGCTTTCTGATAATCAGGGACTATTTACAATTGATACTTTTCCTAGAGATGGGGATGTTATAAATTTTAGAATGGGTACTCTTGAAAAAACTTCATATAAAGATATTCGAATAGATTTTGATATTACAAGTGCAGACCAACCTAAACAAAACTCAAATGTTAAAGGAGGAAAGTATAGCTTTTCAGGAAGGATTAAAGTTCCAGGACTATATGCTGATGAATGCAAGTCTTATGGTAAAGGTACTTCACTAGAACATCTTGAAGCGATTGCTAATGATTTAAAACTTGGAGTTGCAACCAACATTGATTCGGCTGATGATGCATGCACCCTGATTCTACCTTATAATAGTAGATTTGATACATTGGAAGATTTGGTAAAACACTCGTATATTGACGAGGAAAGCTTTCAGGCTTATTGTATTGACCAATTCTATTATATAAATTATGTAAACTTAAACACTTTATTAGAGTCAGAAGAATCTATCGAAGAGCTTGTTGCTGGATATGACAGAGAATTAAATGACGTTCCTGGAAACGGGTCTGAGGATGCGGCAAATCAAACTAAAAAACCACTAATACTAACTAATCATAAAAGGGATGCGGGTACTAACCTATTTATAGAGGCACAGTCCTTAGCAAATAGCACCGGAGAAAAGGCAAAAAAGAATGGTTATAAAAGAACTCTTCAATTTTTTGAAAATGATTCAGATGAGGGACTAGTGAGCCATGAAATTGAGCCACTTGCAAGTAAAAAAATGTCAGATATCGAAGAACCTATGAAGGGTCGAAGAGATGAAGATCGATATAAAGGTGAAACCAAGACTAAATACACTGGTAGAAAAAACGCTGATCCTGAAACATCGCATACCCACTTAAATTACGAATACGCTGCAATAAGTAATGCACAAAACCTGGATGAGGTTAAAAAAATGTCGCTTGAAGTTTCATTGGCATCTTTTAATCCTGCAATCCATTTGTATCAAAAATTACCGATTGCAATTTATACAAACCAACAAGAAAAATTAGGTGCAGATAAAGTTATTAAAACTGCTAAAAAAGAAAAGGGATTTGATACTACAGTAGAAGATGATAAATCAACCGTAGATCCTGGAGAATATGTACTTGATGAATTCCTATCAGCATACTATGTTGTTGGAGGAATTGAATATACATTTAAAACAGGTTACCCTTCAGTTAAACAAAAATTAAAATTGTTACGAAGAGAATGGCCAAGTAGAATTAATAATATTAATCCAGAGACTGTTGCACCTCAACCAACGCCTGCAGCACCTCCTGCAACTCCTCCAGCCCCAGAACCGGTTCCACCACCACCGGCTCCAGAACCACCAGCAAAACCAGAGTACACTGTTAGCGGTAAAATAGAAAGTAAAATCAAAAATTGGACGGCAAGCGTGGTTCAAGGAGAATGGAAGGTTACACCAGAAGGTTCTCCAGCCCCTAGCAAAATCAATATTGAATTTAAAGACACAAAAACTAGTGCAATGAATTTACAGCCTGCTCAAGTTGCAGCAGACGGTAAATGGACTCTAAATATTGCAAAAGAACAAATACCAGTTGGAAAATATAGTGTGACTGCAAAACTAGAAGCCCCTGGTGGAGAAACAGCAGAAGGTACTTTAGGAAATACTTCAGTTGTTAAATGGACGCCAGATAGCGTTATAAGCGGACCTGATGTTATTAGACTTGGAAATGTATACTTTAGAAATGAAGTTAAAAATGGAAAAGAACCGGATACTTTTGTTGGAACATATACTCAAAAAGGAGAAGCAACTGATAATGGAAATACATCTCCAATGTCTGGAAAAGTAGAAGGAACTAGCTCACAAAAAGTAATTTCAGACACTCAAGCAGCTATGAGGTCAGAAATGTCGTAATAAATAAAAATAATATATAATACATGTCAGATTTTAAAACAACAATGGATTTTAGAAAGGGTTCCTATAGGAAATATCCTTACCAAGATCCGACGTATCTTTCTTTCGCGATATTATTTGATTTTTATGATATAGAAAGTTCACCACTTCTTGCTGGAGGGGCAGAAACTTTCCTAAAAGGATTAGCAGATCAAGACGCTTTTTATGCAGATCGACTTAATGACTTACAGAATTTTATAAAAACACTAGGTGAAATTAACAAAGAATTGCCGTGGTTTTGGCAAAGTTTTAAAGGACTTGAGAGATTACAGCAGTACAATCCTGAAAATGCATATATGGGTGGTGATGATGCCAAGTTTGAAATTGAAACCCTAGAATCTTTAAATCTTACAATCTCAGGTTTAATGCACTTATATAGAAGAGCAATATTTGATGAGAGAAAATGGACTTATATAATTCCCGCTAATTTAAGAAAATTTAGAATGTGGGTATATGTTACCGAAATTCGATCGATTGCAATTATAGAAAATATAAAGGTAAATGGTATTCCTAAAAAACTGGATAAAAGTACAATAACTGGATTCCCAGATAATGTTAAACCTAAAATTGACGTAGAAAATAAAAACGCAGGTATCTCTGGTACCGAAGGACGTCCTTACTTTTTAATAGGAGCAAAATACTGTGAGTTTGACTTAGCGTCAGGAACAACTATTTTTGCGGATCTTAATAAGAACCCGGAAATGGCAAAAGAGGCTCTTACTATAAAATATGAAAAACTTGAAAAGGTAGAGGCAAGAGTATTGAATGGAATAGTTAAACAAAGTTATGCAGAGGGACAATTGTCGCCATCTCCTGACCAAGAAATTTTTGCATCACAAAACAAAACACCTCTTGAATTTGCTAAAGATAAAATCAAAGGTAAAATTGATAAAATAAAGGATAGCGCAGTTCAAGACCTTAAGGCACTTGCTGATAAAAAGAAAGCAGAACTACTTCAAAGACTAAAAGACGAAACAATTAATAGAATTCCTAAATTTGAAAATGTATTTTCAAATGTTGTAAGAAAGGCAGATCAAGCCTCTACAGCGGCATTAAATGACGCGTTAGCAGGTAGAAATATAGGTGCTGCTATCCAAGCAAATGTATATGGGATCCTACCTGGTACTACAATAGGACAGGGACTTAATAGAGCCGCAATTAATAACTTAGGTAACGTTTATAATAAATAATGGCAACAGATACCGAATTAGAAAAGGATAATATTAGAGAAACTCACTGGATTGGTGAGGTTGTTGACAATGCGGATCCTAAAGACTGGGGAAGATGTAGAGTTAAAGTATTTGGGAAGTTTGATAAACTACCCAATGATGCAATTCCATGGGCAACTCCAATGAATAGAGACTTTGCAGGTGCACACCATACTCCAAATGTTGGAACAATTGTTGCAGTTCGTTTTGACAATGGAAATCTTTATCACCCTGAATATTGGTTTCAAATCAATCAAAGTAAAGCACTTAAAGCTGACATTCTTGAAAAATCAGGTGCAGCGCATAATGTAGTTTCATTAGTATATGATGAAGTAAGAAATGTTAGAATCTATCACTCACCTGAAGATGGATTGGTAATTACCCGAGGAACTGGAGCTAAAGAAAGACCATTAATTCAAATTGATGAGAAGGGATATATTAAAATTTCGACTAGTGAAAAAATATTCCTTGATTCTGGAAATGTATTCTTAAGTAACACTGGAGAGGGAAGTGAAAATGAAGATGAACCTACAGTACGTGGAGTCTCTCTAGAAAAATGGTTAAATAAATTATTGGATGATTATAAAGCCCATATTCACCCAACACCAACTGGACCGTCAGGTCCGCCTTCGCCACCGACTCCTTCGACAGTTTCAAGTCTTAAGAGTTCACATATCACATATCAGCAAAGGAATAAATAATTGGGATAAATATCCTATAAATTAACTCAATATGCCTGCACAGTGGCCGATATTTATTAACAACCTTTCTCAAAAACTGGCCAGTAGAACTTCTAAAGGGCCGGACGATATTGGTATGTTTGTTGCTAATGAATATTTTAATGCAGTTAAAACTTCACAAACTCCATTTGGAAATATACACAAATCTGGACAGAAAGCAATACTTGAAACTGGATTTAAAAAGGCATTCAATATGCTATTCAAATCTCTTGAACCTCAACTAGAAGATAAATTTGGAAATCCACCATACGATGATATGTTTGAAAATTTACCTGGTGTAGATTTAAGCGTAAATCCAGACTGTGACTTCCAAGAGTGGACTATTAAAAACAAGGAAACTATAGACCCATTTGAATTCTATCCCCTGTTTCCTACAACATGTATAATTCCAAAGCCAATAGTCCCACCTACAAATCTATATGGAGATATCGACATAACTTCCGAAAATGTTGACTCTCAACCAGAACTACGATATGTTACAATGACGGTTGAAGGTGGTGGTGGAACCTTTCCATACGAATTTACATATTCATTAAATGGAGTAATACAACCAACATTGACTTCTGATAGTCAGGGAGTTGTAAAGTTTTTAGCTCCTACTGATGTTGGAAAATGGGATTACACATTTATTAGTGCAATAGACGCATCTAAAAGAGAAGAGATTAAAAATATAGATAGAAGTGCTTCGATTGAAATTAAAAAAGATCCGAAAGCAATCGATATTAAAGTTGATCCACCAAAACCATTTCCTTTAGTAAAGCCGATGACTGAGGCTCAGCAAATTGATGAGCTAGCAAATAGAGTATACTATCAAAATGACGGAACCGAAGAATATCTTGATTGGGTTGAAAGACTTTCATACCATGGTAAATTTGCGGCTAAAGTAAGCAAAAAAGTTTTAACTCTTTTAGATACTGAAACCAATGAAATAAAAAAGTCGACTGGAATAGTTGGTATACCGCAGGCAAGTTCTGCCGGGGCTGTTGCTACTAACAACGTTAACTTCTACGATAAGATTAATCTGATTGAAAATACTATTAAAAAGGCACAAGACAAACTTGATAAATTAAATAAAGCGGATCCTCCTCCTGTAACTAATAGATTAGGTGATGTAGTTTCAAATAATAATCAATCTAAACCTAAAGTCGACCCAATTGAAAAGGCATATGCAAAGGTTGAGCTCCTACAAGCAAAAATTTTACTAGAAAAAACGTATATAGCAGCAGCTCAAAGATCGAATAGTGGTTATATTGATACCTATAGAAATGATAGAATTGAAAGCTTAACTAAGGAACTTTCATTAGAATTACAAATAGTTAATGTTGAAATTCTTAGAAAAAATCTTAATGAAATTAAAGATGTCAATTCAATTGACTATATAATGGCTAAGATTCGTTTATATCAAAATGAATTAACAATTGCAACATATAAAAAAGATGATAGAAAAATAGACTCCTTAAATAGGGAGTTGACGGTGCAAGCTCTTCGAGTTATTAAGCTTAAGAATAAAATTAAAAAAGAGGCGGCTACTAATGATCGGCTATTTCAAGAGGAATATGACGACAGACCTGATATTATGCCAACATTTATAACTTCTAATTTTATTTGTATTTTTACGTACGTTAATGGAATTGATGACAATCAAAAGAGTGCTCCGGATAAAAATCCTTTAATTGCACTTACAACATCAACATCTAGCTCTGGATATAGTAATAATACATTTGGTAGCACTTGGGGTAATTCAAAACCAGAAACGTATTCAGAATGGTCCCGAAGAACCGAACCTGGGCGTATAAGAGCAAAGGGGATTAGATATGAACTTGAAAAGGTTAGATATAGAGAGTTAAAAATCAGGCATATCAATCAAATTGCCGAAGATAATAAAAAGGCTGGAAACCTATGTGGAGCCGATGATGCTTATTGTGTGATGTCAAAATGTATAATTGACTATTGGAAATCTACAGCAGCCCAGCCATTTGCAAAGTCACCGCCAATATTACCTTGTTTAATACCAGATCCTGGAAGTTACATTCCAGTATATTATGGAGATGAGGCAAAACTAGGTGCAGATTTGAGAAGAGCATGGAATACAGGTAAGCGATTTAAAATGGAGCCAACCTTACAAACTGCAACAAAAGCAGTTGCGACCGCGGTTGCAGTATCATGCGCAAGGCACTTATTGGACCTTAAGTTTATATATAGTGGAAAGATTCCAGCAGGTACTGGTACCGCCCCGATGATAGGATTTTCACCATTGGCCCTATAAAACAAATATATAATTTATTAACCTTTTAAAAATAATAACGATGTCACAAGACGTTTTAACAAAACAAACAGAGAATTCTTTAAACGATATCTCTAACTTCGATTGGGATGCATACGCTGCAGATTGCCCATCTACTCTTAGAAAAATAAACCACCATGTAAAAGCTCCAGACGGGGTTAAGGTGTATTCTAGAGAACCTTACGCCCAAGAACTTCTTAATTTAATGGAAAGTCACTGGAGCGAAAACACACAAACGCATACAATAAACGCCGGAGAAACACATACCGGTAAAGTCTACGCAGTAGACATGGAATGGGCATCTATCGATATTGGATATCGCGAGATGGTATACGTTCAATTGTCAAAAGAATCCGCAATTTCAAGAGCGAGATTAGTTCCTGGAACTGAAATATCGGTTGAAATCACGGCAGAAAAAAGTAAAAGTACTCGAGGATTTGTATTGGGTTCTGTAGAAGCTGGTATTAAAGCCGCTACCCTAAGAGAAATCTTAGCAGCCGCTGAAACTGGAAATACTGCCTATATGGGAACTGTAACAAGTATGATTCCAGGTGGAGGTTACTTTGTTAACGTACAAGGAGTTGATTGTTTCATGCCGGGATCTCTAGCAGGTATTAATAAACTTGCAGACTTTGGTTCTGTAATTAACACTCAAATGTACGTAGTACCGATGAGTTACTCTCCTGAAAAAGGAACAGTAATTGTATCTCACCGAAAATATCTTCAAGCGCTTATTCCAAATGCAATTGAAGACCTTAGAAATAATCCTGGAGAAACTAAAGAGGGTAACGTTACAGGTTCTACAAAATACGGAGTATTTGTTGAATTTGATGGTTGTTTAACTGGAATGATTCATGCAAATGATTTAAACCCAGAAATGGCAAGAAAACATAAGGCTAGAGAAATTAATCCAGGCGATGTTATTGAATTTAAGATTAAAGAGATAATCAATAATGATAAAATAACGTTGACTCAATTAGAGCATGTCGAAATTAGCGACCCATGGGCTGATGTTGCGACTAAGTATAAAAGCTTTCCAGTTGAAGTTAAAGGTACAATAAAATCTGTTAAAGATTATGGAGTATTTGTGGATGTTGGAGATGGTATTGTTGGATTACTTCATGTATCTGAACTTCCTGATAACGTTAAAGTGGATTCACTTGTTAAGAATGATAATATCACCGTTCAAATTACAAGAATGGACGTTGCAACCCGAAAAGTATTCTTAAAACTATAATTGTTAATAACTTTTTGAAAATATTTAAGCCCAGATTTTTTTATCTGGGTTTTTTTGTTTATATTTACATTATAATTAAAACAGATATATAAAGCATGAATAAATTTAAAACATACGGACAATTCATTAACGAGTCAAATCAGAATAATATTGTTAATGTTATTTTAGATTCGTTGGAACCTACAATTGTTGAGATGTTAGCTGCAACTGAAAAATGGTTTGTTGAGACTTTTAAACAGGAGTTCACCAAGTATGACAGAGAGATGGCTAGAATCAATTTAACCTATGATATGGTTAAATCTATTGAAATGTACACATTGCCAACCGATTCACTGTTATCAATGAACGTACGTAAGAGTGTTAAAGGAAATATTCAAATTGATGCTCAAATCCAAAGAGGAGAAGAGACTTACAGTTTTTCTACCGAGGCTATTTATGCAGGAGGACATAACATCCAAAGACTTCACTATAGATATATTGTTAAGACAAATATTCCAAAAACTGGCGCTAGCGAAATCGCTAAAGAATATGCTGAGAAAATTAAGAAAATGTCTAAGCTTGAAAAACTGAATAAAGAAATTGAAAGTTACGAGATTAGAATTAAAAGAACCGAAGAAAAAATTGAAGTAAATTCAAAATTGAATGACGATGAAATACTGAATGTTTTAAAGTCTGGTAAAGATTGGTACGAATGGCCAACGTGGTCTGAAATTGTAAAGAGAGATGCTGCTAAGAATTATGACAATGATGAAAACGTATTCAACCAAAAACAAAAAGAAAGCATGGACTTTAAGATAAAATTCTGGAAGGATATGAATGTTGATTCACAGAGAAAATACCTTGCAGACTATCAAAAAACCGTTAAAAAACTACAAGCAAAACGGGATTCTATTGTATAGTTATTTTTTAATTGGATATATAACCTAACTTAAGTTAATATATCCAAATTGAATGAATAATCTAAATGAATCTAGTATTTTACAGAATGCCCTAGTTGGCGTTGAATTTGAATTTTACTCAAATTTCAGTGCGGAAGATACTGCAAAAAAACTTGCAAAATTACTTGGCAAAAAAATTCACGTTGAGGATAAAGCACATAGTGATTTTGAAGTAACCAAAGATGAATTTAAAATAGAACCTGATATGTCGGGTGGCGCTAAACTTCTTGAGTTGGTTACTGGAGCCCTTCCATATACCGCAGCCCGATTAATGATAATTAATGTTTGTAAGTGGATTGAAGAGAACGGATATACTAACGACAGGTCTTCGATACATTTGAATCTTTCATTTGATAAATCAAAAATTGAAAACAAGTATCGTATCTCTAAGATGAACGTTCTTAAATTCATTTTAGATTTTAATGAAGAGCAAGTATTCAAATTCTTCCCTAAAAGAGAAAACTCAGCCTACGCAAAATCGATTAAATTTGTACTTCCAAAAGAGGACACTTACTTCTTTGATGGAAAACACATCAATCAACAGAATTTTATTTACCCTGATACAAAATACTACGGGATAAATTTTGACAAGAGACATAAAAATTATCTTGAATTCCGATATATTGGAGGAAAGGATTGGGAAAAGAAAACAACTACAATTCTCTACTTAGTTGATCGTTTCCTACTTCAATTATGGAAATCAACAGAAAACACCGACTTTACGGAATTAAATGCAATTGAATTAAAAAAGATAGTTGCAAACAATCAAAGAATAATCGACGCTAGAAGGGACTGGAAAACAATTAAAGATAATTGGAAAAATGTTAAGTTCACTGTTGATATGAAGGATGACCCTAGAGTAGTTGATATGTACTGGAGTTCAGTTAAAGAAAGAGTGATGAGATTGTTTACCCATGGAGACCTTAGTAAAGGACATATTAATTATGATTCTGACGCTGGTAAAATTCAAGTAAATGGAGGTCGTCTAGAATATTGTGTTGACCTTAGAGGATATGAATTTGTAAGTTGTTTTTTACGAGGAGAATTTACAGAATGCGATATGTATGGATGCGATGTTAGTGGTTCAGATATTCATTATTGTAATTTCTATCAATCAACTCAAATTAATAGTTCTAAATTAGATGGTTCTTATGTTCATGGTACCTGCACAGCAAACGATTGTTATGTTTATGGAAAAGGAACTTTTAAAGGAACTATGAACGGTGGAATCTTTAGAGAGGGTACTTATGATAAAAAACTTGCTAAATTTAATGATGTTGAAATTGTTAAATCTAGAACAATATAAAAATAAAATAAAAAAATGGGTAATATATTAATAGGTAACCAAGGATATCAAGAACATCCGGAATGGGACACAGAATGCTTTAATAATTTTGTAGATGAACTTGCCGCAGATATAACAGGTTCATGCATGATACCGATGAACCTTCCAAAAAGTGAAGTTCAAAACATAGTTAAAAGAGCAAAGAAATGGTTCTATAAAAATTATGAGTATTCAGTACAAGAAAACTTTTTAGTAATTCCGGCGGAAATGTTCGCATCGGATCATTTTAAATATTCAAGGTCTTTTACGCTACCCGGAATGGACCCTGTAACTGGAGGTGGTGAAATATTTTCAGTATTTGCAGTACTTGAAAGAGGAAACTCTTGGGGTGGTAGTATGGATATTAACTTTACGCAAGGGGATTTTGCAATCGAAAGAATGTTAATGGGTGGTATTTATGGAGGTTCTAAAACTGGACAAGCTGCAGAAAATTTACAATACTACGTAATCAATGAATCATTTTTTGACCTAGCTCGCCAAATTTTTAAGAATCCTTATAGTTTTCATTATAGCCAACTTACACATGAATTAAAATTCATGGGAGAAACTCCGAAAAAAGATACAATTTTAAAAGTTTACCAAACTATTCCGGAATGCGCTCTATTTGGAGATGAAGCATTTTTTAGATATTGTTCAGCTAAAATTAAAATCTCTTTAGGACAAAAACTTGGAATATTTGGATTTGCACTTCCTGGAAATATTCAAGTAAATCCAGACCTGATTAAAGGACTTGGTGAAGAGGAATTATCTTCATTGATTGAAGAAATTAAGAGTGACGAAGGTACCGACTGGATGTTCCATTCTTAAACAAATATATATTATTATGGAATTATACATAAAAACATTAGGTGACCCTAACTATGACGAGGATCAGTTACAAATCGATGAAGATATTGCACTGATAATATCCCAAATCGAAACATTGATATTTACCGAGAAGGGCGATGTTATGGGAGACCCTGAATTTGGGCTTAACCTTGAAGATTATGTATATTCCTTTATGTACAATGATACAATGTTACAAGGGGTAGTTCAAAGCGCTATTTCGCGATACATTCCATTAGCCGCAAAAATACCAGTCCATGTTACTGTTGAATTTGCCGAGTTAACCGAAAAAAATATGGTTTTTATAGATATATCTATTGACTATAAGCATGGAATAACTATCGCTATATAAAAAAATAAATGAGATGACTGAATTAAAATTTTTATCAAAGGCCAGAATTAAGGCTACTGAAATGATCGCCGATACTCGAACATATATTTCAAGAGTATATGGGCGATCAAGCGATTTATTTACAACAGCTTCGCCATATTCTCAGATACTTGAAGTATTAGCTGAAATTACTAATTTAGTATTCTTTTATATTGAAGATGCTACAGTTGAACAAAATATCCTAACAGCACAGGACCCTGAATCTATATATGGACTTGCAAGACTTGCAGGCCATGACGCATTTAGAGGTTCATCTGCGATAGGCGAATTAAAAATAAGACTAAATACAAGCGCATTTAATGATATTGAAGGAAGTACATTAAATATACCTGCAAATTCAATAATCAAAGCAAGTAAAAACGGTTTAGAATATATCTTAAGAACTAACAATGACCAATTTGTAATTCAAAAAAGTAACCCTGATTATATTTATATTCCGGTTATTCAGGGTAAAATTGAAAAACAAACCCTAACCGGGACTGGAGAAAAACTACAATCATTTAACGTAATTGTTAAAAAGAATACTGATAATGACTCTGTTAGAGTTAGTGTTAATAGTGAATTGTGGAGCAAATATGATTCTCTATACGATATGCAAGTTGGAACCAAAGGATATATGGTTAAAACTGGAATTACCGGAGGTCTAGATATTTATTTTGGTAATGGTTCATTTGGAGAAATTCCACCTATAGGTTCTACAATTGATATTGAATATATTGTTTCAGAAGGGAGCAAAGGTAATTTAACAGGTTCTAAAGACCTTAATTTTAAATTTCAAACCGAAGGTTTTGACTCGCTTGGAAATTCATGTAACCTAAATAAATTATTAGAGGCTTCTTTTACAGTTGCACCTAACATGGGATCAGATCCTGAAAGTATTGAACTTACCAAATTGATTGCACCTCTGCAAAGTCACTCATTTGTACTAGCAACTCCTGATAATTACGAGGCATTTCTTTCTAAGTATGGAATGTTTTCATATCTAGATGCGTACAATACTACAAATGATGGGTATATTGATGACGATAACGTTATTTACCTATTCATGTTACCGGATACAAAAAGAAAACTGAGCAAAAATAACGACTATTTCAATCTGCACTTGGAGGAATTCTTTTTCTCAGAAGATGAAAAGAATGCATTCCTTACAACATTGGAAAATTCAGGTCGACAGATGGTAACTACTGAAGTTAAAATAGTAGAACCTAAGGCTCAATATTTTAGAATGGACGTTAAGGTAAGATACTTTGAAGGTTATAATAAAGTTAACCTATTTGGGGAAATACGTTCAAAAATATCTGATTACTTAATTAATATAACAAGAAGAGACCGTTTACCAAAATCCGATATTATTGCGCTATTAGAAGGTGTTGAAGGTATCGACTCGGTAAATGTACGATTTGTTTCTGAAAAGGAGGAAACTGCAAGAAGATTAGGTTATTACACTAGTGAAACTGTAACTGTAACTCCATCAACTACAACTCTTGAAGACATCGGAAATGGAAAACAAAAATACGTTTTCTTTAAAAGAAACGTTCAAACAACCCTTGTTAATTTTGAACCAAATGCACCACTTCCAGAAAATGTAATTAACTTGGACTCTTTTGGAGATATTCTATTAGAGAAAGAAGAGGTTGCCCTATTCAGAGGAGGATGGGTAGATCGAGAAGGTGCAATGGTATTAGATGACGCAAAAGTTGGAGAGATGGCAGCACTATCTGTTTACTTTGATGAACCTGCCGTACCAAATACTATTTTTAGTAGAGTACAGGCCCAAAATAGAAAAGCAATGTAATGGCTATTTTAAGTAATTTATTTAAAGTTCGTAAAGTAAGGAGTTACGATACTCGACTTTCAGTAATGGATAAAAGATTACATGAAGGTAACGATTATCGAACAAACATATTGAGTAATTCAATATCGAAATATATACAACGAAATGATACAATGTATGATTTTATTGTGATGATGCAACATGTTGTCGCTGATTGGGTTGATTCTGTAACGTATTTAAAGGCATACAAATCATATACAATTAGAAAAGACGATAAAAAAGTTAAGTAAGAATGGCAAATCAAAATTTAAGATTTTTTGATAGTGAATCAAATGACCTAAACCTTCTATATAATTCAGATACGAATATATGGGAGGGAGTTTGTTATTTACCGAAAGTATCGACTGGACTATACGAAACTCTAACAATATACATATTAGAACAGGTTGAAGGTGAGCTGGGAGGCGACAAGTTTATTACACCAATTGAAAGTAGCAATTCTGGCGGTTCCGGATCTAAGTTTAAATTCAAGTTTTTTAGTGGTTATGAATTTAGTGAAGACATATTTATGTACAGTGCTAAAAATAATAATGGAGTTCTTGAAATTCAAAAAGATGAGGTACAAATCCATAAAATATTAACTCCAAATCAAGCAAATGTAGTAGGTACAAATGCCAATGGTTTTAAAATAATTGGTAGTAATGTTCCAATGATTCCTGTTAAGTGCAATGTTGCGCTTATGAGTGAGGAAGATAATTATCATACCAGAATTCTTGACATTTATGAATATACTAGTGGAGAACAAGATGGGCCAGAAGTATTAATTGCAAGCATTAGAATATATGGAGAAACAGAATCTGAAGACGAAAGACTTGGGGTTCTACTATCAAATATGGGAATGTCCCTATCTGAGGAAGAGTATATTATACTTAAAGATTCAAACATTTTGGAGATGTCTCCAGACTGGATTTTAATGAATCAAAAGAGAAAGGAACTCTTGCTAGAGGCATCTCAAATACAACCATTTGTCGGTACGTATAAAGCCCTTCTAAATGCAATTGATTTTTACGGTTACAATAAAATAACAATCAAAGAATATTGGTTGAATATTAATGAACAGGCAGAAAACTTTGGAAAACTGCAAGCAATTGCACTTCCAAATCAAGACGCTGTTGGATTTCTTGCAAATAAAAATCAAGGAAACCAGTTGCCAAGTTCTAATTTAAAAAAGACTAGCAGATTTTCTCTTGTATACAGATTAAATGAAGCAGACGGAAATGTTGATGAATGGGATATCCCCACTGTAGTTGAATCGACTGATTACAGTCCAGATGAGGTACTTATAAAACTATATGGACTTAAGAATAAATTACAAGAAAAGTACCTACCTCTCCAGGCTAAAATCGTAGATATTACAGGAGAAGGTGATTATTTTGCACAATTTAATTTAAACGTTTGGAACAATCAGCACTTTATTAAAGACCAAACTGCTGGACAGAAGGTTGACTTTAGTAGATACCCAAAGGAGAGACAATTATATATTGAAGACCTTAGAAAGGTTGATTATAGATTAACTGGAATTAACCAAGACTTTTCTGCTCTTGGTGTTAATACTAGAGAGGCGATAGCTAATTCTATTATAAATTTCTATGATGAATATTATTTTGATGAGCTGTCAAGCTTCAACACTCTTACTGGAATTCCAGTTGGATGTCCTATTGTTTTAAATGCGGACTCATTTATTGGAAGTTGGGATTCTGCAGAATTTACATGGTTAGACGCTGGTAAAGATTATGTAGGTGGTGCAGTTGGATATAACTTTTTTGATGATTTTCCTCCACCCCCAACTGGATATCCCACAACTGGAGTTAGACCTAATACAATATGCCTTGGACCAACATGCCCGATACCAGTACCTATAGGAACTGTACCAGTAGGAACAGCGCCAACGGTAAACTTTACATATTGGGATTATTTGCATGCAAATGAACAATACATTTTATGTACATGGGATAATTGGTGGAGACAAGGTATATATGAATTAGAATGGACAATACTTGGGCCTAGAGGTTATTCAAAATCTTTTAGAGGACCTGTTGGATTCTACGATATTACTGGAACATTCCGCCCACGATATCAACAATTTCCTGTAGTACTTCCATATGCTGGAACATACTCTGTTGAATTGTCTATATTTGACCTTTATAATGTTCGAAGTTCTTATAGAAAGCCTGACTATTTTGAAGTTAAAAACAAAAATGTTGAAGTTTACGGAATATTCCAAAGAATGTTACCACAATTAAATTGGAACGAGTACAAGTACGATTACGATGTTGCAGGTAGTGACTGGGATTGGGCTAGAGAGAATACAATCGATGTTGATAGTGTTATCGCAACATATTATTTAACGTTAGACCGGGCCAACTATGTTCACGACGAAGAGAATGGTGTAGAGTTTTCTACAGTGCGAAGATATGTTGACCCAAATACGGTGACAGGATTTAATGAAACTGCAGGACCATATCAGTGGAGAGCCTTAAGAACTCAATTATGGGAAGATGGCGAAGAAGTTAACTGGGACATGATGAGAGTTGGAGCAGATATTAACTCATCGTTTAAGATAGATTTAAGACAATCTGGAGGTTATAATAATGGTTATGAGTTTTATATAACTCAATATGATGTAAATTCAAACTTATTAATTACCGATTCTTATGAAATACAATCCCCATATCCAATTGACGATAATGATTTAGCAGCATGGAGCGCTATTGCAAATGAACTTTCTCAATTAGATCCGGTAGCGCATCCAATCTTGACCAAATTTAATTACAATCCAATCTTGATCGATACCAATAATAATGGAACTGAAGATACTTGCGAATACATATTGGTAGTTGGTGAAGAACCTTCTAGAACCCATGATTATTTTAGTGTTGGATTTAACAATGTAGCGGGTGGAGAAGTAGTTGCAGGATCTGAACTTCATTTTGAAAGTTACAATCCAAATTATCATGACATTTGCGTCATCGATAGTCACATGAATGTTAAGCGATTAAATCATGTTACATTTTCATACGATACTACTAATATGCCAGGAATCGTTAAACAAGAGTGGACTCTTAAAAATAATAACGAGAATGTAAATGATATATATTATAGTAATACATGGCTGACATACCTATTCAAACACAAAGGTGATTACACTGTTGAATTAGAACTGACCGACGTGAATGGAAATAAAAACAAAATAAATAAAAATATATTAAAAATCATTTAAAATGGCAAGTATAACAACAATCCTAGGAACCGACAGTGTTTCTTCATCTAGAATCGTAATTAATAATAATTTTGCAGCTCTTAATCAAGATTTAGCAGACATTCAATCATTCTTAAATACGACAAATCAAACACTTACATTAACTGGACAAATTCAAGGTGGTACACTAAGAGTTAATAATGGTTCTATCGATCTTTTTAAAGTTGATGCGAATGAAGTTAATGTTAATTTACCGATCAAGTTAAATCAAAATACTTATATTGAGAAAGGATTAATGCATAACGTATACTACAATGCAATTAATTTACCTGCTGCTAATGCGTATGCGTATACTACTTACGTTTTAGATGCAACTAACGTATTTTGGGCAAGTACACAATTATTGAATGCTGCTGAAGATGGCCAAGAGGTTACATTTATTGCAAATGGAGGAACTCAACCAATTAAATTTAACCAAAGTAATATACTAGGAATTGTACAGCCTGTTCAAATATTAACAGGAGGTTCATTGACACTAAGATATATTGCTAGCATCAGTAAATTTGTTATAGTATCTGCGTTCAGATGTACAATACAGGGATTTGACTCTATTGTTGATTTAATATAAATATAAACCTAATTGCGTAAATGGCAACACCATTAATAAGAATACCCCAAGAACAGGGAGGTACATTGTATGCATTTTCAAGTGCTGCTCGAGATTTAACAAGGGCTTACTATAATCCCGATATAAATTTTGAGTACTCTAAATTTGCATTGATAGATATCCCAGTGGTATCAGCACCTTCTCCGGGTAGCGGAGAAAACTTTATACAATTTGACAATTTATATGAAGGTGGATCCCTTCCTCCTGGTGGACAAGCGCCATCATATACTCCTGATGGAAATGCAAATGTTGATTTTGCACAGACTCTACAGAACTATGCACTTAATTTTGAGAATTTTGTACTAACTGACGACGATTTTGATAATGCAATCTATTCTACAGATGCAGAAAAAATATTGTTTAAATGGTTACATCATTTAGGAGCTTTTGAGGTTAAAGCCGCAAATTCTCAACAAGTTGTTAGTGGATATTCTAGAGCTATTGAAAATGAAGAGACTACCGACACTGGTAATAATTATTCTAGAGTTGTAAAATATGTTGGAAATATCGACGTTTCAAATGATAAAAATTATCAAGGAAACACTTACAATGAAATATTTGTAAATGTTCCATCTTCAGTAGGTTATACTCCTGAGATATTATTTAAGTCTACTCCTTATAATACAACTGCAACTGCGTACCAACCTGATAGTGAAATTAATGGAAGAAGCGGACAAACGCATCCTGATGCTTTTTTAGATTTATATTCTTTAGCAGATCAGGACAACGGTAAGATTAATTTAGACCCAGTAAACTTATATAACTATGGTATTGAATGGAATACTTCAGTATATGCTAAAATTGCAAACGATCCACAGGTTCATAACTTTTTAGATTATTCTAAAAGAGGAGGAGACTTTAGATTTAACGCAATACTAGTTTATTATGACCTATATTCAAAATCAAATATTGCCAATAAGTCTACTAATCTTTATGGTATATTAATATTAGATAACTTCAAGGACGATCCAATTAATAATGGATGGTATATACCTGAACTGACTAAATATAAACCAAATGACGTTACTGGACTTAATGGTAATGCATTTGCCCTTAAATTAAATGTAAAATTTAACTCTTCTCTGGATAATGTAGGTGTTGAACTAAATATTAACGACTACTCTACATTTTCGATGGATATTTTCTTGGACACGACAACTGCCCTTGAAAATGCTGCTAAACTATTAGTTGATGCTGCAAATTCTTATGGTGCAATTGCTGAAAGAGTAGCCTACTTAGAAAATTTAGTTGCATCTAGTACTTCAACTGATTATTCTACTAAGATTACAGCATTAGAAGCTGCTGTTGAAAGTGCATCTTTAAATTATGCATCTTCAACTTCAATTCTGGATATGATTACTTCGGTAAATAAGAGGTTAAATCAAATGATTAGCGGGGTTATTCCTACCGAAATTCAATACAACACAAATGTACTTGGAGCTGGAGATGGAATAAAAATCGACAAGTCAAATCCTAGCATGATTAAAATAGTTAATGACAATAATGGTTATACATTAAATGCTGTTTTTAATTATGACTACATATCGGGAACTTCAGGTTCTCTAATTGCTCCAAGTAATTTATTTAACTTAAATCTTACTGCATCTACCGGCTTAATTACTAGAATTAAACCATTTGAAAATCTAATTAGAATAAACACTAATACGGGTACAATGACCGGAGACTTGAATATATACTTAGATGACAGTATTAATACTTGGAAAAATGGGCAAACTGTTAAGTTTTCTTTTAGAAATCAATTGCCAAATTTAGGAAGTTACAAAATAAATATATACACTGACAAAAATAACGGTTACGTGTTAAAATCTTCTATACTTAGCGGTGATTTATTAAGCCAAAAACCTTACTTTGAATTAATATGTATAGATGAAATAAACAAGACATTTGAACTTGAAATAATAAGATAATATGAGCGCTAGCAATTCAATATCACATTTACTTGAACAGTTTCTTGAGTTAAACACTAACTCATTAGAAACTTTTAAAAGAATTAATGAAGCTATAACTACTGACAAGGAAACTGTCAGTATTGACCTTTTTAATAGTAAGACTAATAAGATGGAAACTATTCAAATACCTGCTTTTGGGTACTTGAAGAGAGAAATTGATCGTTTGAATGGCAACATAAGTTCTATTAGTGGGCTTGAAGGTTCTAATGCAAATGTAAGATTAAAGGACGGTACTTTTAGAACTATCCATACTTCAAGATTAAAAGGACCATCTCCTTCTATTACAACTCTTGCATCTCCTACCCAGTTTTCAACTAAGTTAAATGATTTCTTTGAAAACTTTTTAAATCCCCTACTTACAATTAATTTAGATGTAAGTGGACAAATTCCTGTAGAAACTGAAAAGGTATATGTTGAACGTTACATATTTAATGAAAATGACCTAGCGTCAGTTACTGCTTTTGATGAACTTTATAGAGGTGGTAGTGAAATTGTATATGCTGATTTTAAAAATCAATTAACAGTTAATAACTTTGTTCACTATTTAGATTCTCAAGTTATTGATATGCCAATTAGAAAAATTCAATACACTGGATTTTTTGATGTGGTTAAAATTGACAATGCACAAAAAACTGTTGCTATTGACGGAACAACTCAAACTAAAACCGTTAAATTATTTACGCTTAACAAGTTAACTTTTACTGATTCAACTAAAGCCCTAAAAGATACTGAAACCCTAAAAACTGGAGATTCTCTTATTGTAAACTCTGGTAGTTATAGAACAAGATACCAAATCCTTTCTATAGATGGTTCTACTTCTCAAGTTGAACTACTATTACTTGAAGGTTCGGAACCTATTAAACTTGGAGTTGACCAACTTGGAATTTACAAATCAGTAGATACTGATTTGAATATTGAAATCAATGTTGCATTTAACGAAAGACAGGTTATTTTTGTTAAACCAATCGATCCTATTTCTAAAATACCTGCTGAGAATTTTTCACCAGGGGTTGGATTCTATTCTAATAGTTTAGAAATGAACGACGAGGCTGGTAATAAAATGACCCTAGCCGAATATTATAAAAATGAAGTTGCAGATTTTGGACAATTCCTTAAATCGCTAAAGGTAGATTACATTCCACCTGCAGCATCTGGAATTAAGCCAACACCTCCAGTTATTAATGTTGAAAACTTTAAAGTTGTTCAAATTAATAAGCACTTAACAGACAATACGACAACCGATAAAATTAAACAATTAAAGTCTGATAAATCATCGACAGAGCAATCATTAAAACAACTTGACGAATCGATTAAACAGAAAAAATCTTTAATTAATACTAAGAAGTTTGCCTCTCAAGCGGAGAGCGATACTCATAAAAATGAATTAAGTTCACTTGTTTCTCAAAGAGAATCTGAGTCAAAACTTTTCTCATCTGTTGTTAGCGAAATTAAATCTTCAGCGGAATCTGCAGATTTACAAACAGCCGCTCCAAAATATAAAGTTAGAGGATTCTGGTCAGTTCCAGAGCCGAAAACAGTTGGAAATCAAGTATCGCAAGAAGTCGTACAATTTAAAATTAGATATCGTTACGTTTCTACTTCAGGGAAAACTTCAAATGTTGACCAATTAAAATTTGTCGATGCAACAAACCAAACTGAGAAAACAGCTGCTTTTTCAAATTGGGTAGAAGTTCTTGGACCTGTTAGAAAGAGAGCAATGAATGCCAAAGGAAAATATGGTTGGATTCTTGAGAGCGAAGAGGATGCTAATGCAGTAAACTTTAACTCTTTCGATATATCAATTAACCCAGGAGAGGTTGTTGAATTTATGATTAAGTCAATTTCAGAAGCTGGATTCCCTGCGAATCCTATAGAATCTGACTGGTCTCCAATTCAAAAAATAGAATTTCCACAAGGTCAGATTAATACCGACAGTTTAGGAAATGTTATTAAAGCAAATGAACTTGACCTATTAAAAGTACAAATCCAACAGGACTTAGAATCTGCAGGTGTATTTAAACACGTTGGAGAATCTTTTACAGTTGGAAGTCAAACTTTTGCGCATAGTGCTAACACAATATCTTCTGGATTTATTACTGATAACCAGGCTCCGATCACTGTTTATGAAAAGTTATTAGCTCTTCAAAACGAGATTCTAAGCTTAAGAGCCTTTATTGAAAAAACTTCTGGAGAATTACTTGTAAGAATTATTGATGAAAACGGAAACGTTACACCAGTAACAAACCATTCAACTGTACAGTTGTTTGCGGGTTATTATAGTCAAGAAATTCCTGCAGTTAATGGAAAAGGTGCAATTGTAACTAAAAACTTTAAAATTGAACTATCAAACACTAAAGCGACAGACCTTGAGTTAATATCAAGAATTGTAGGAGATACTACGCAACCTGCTGCAGTTTCTTCAATGAATACGCGATTTGGATTATACAAACCGCCAACTGCTTCAGTTCCAAATCCAGTAGATCCGGTTTATGGAAGTGATACATACTACACTATAGAAGGTAAATATGATTTAGTTCCAGTTGTTTATCAAAATATTAGTAATGTGAATGAAGACTATATTAATAGCGGACCAGATCAGTCTTCTCAGTTAAAGGGACAATTTATCTACTCTAGATTTAGAAATATTGCAAATGACGATAATTTATATGTAATTAATGAAGGTGTTGATGGAGACGGTGATATTAATACTGCACTACCTAGTACCGACGCTGGTATAAATACCGCTTATGATAAATATGAGTATGGAATTTCGTACAATCTTACTGGTATTCCTCCTGCTGACCCAGTAACTGGATTTAAAAACTTTGCAAGTGCTGTTGAAGTACCATTTACAACTACAACAACTAGTCCAAATGATTTTGTTTGGGCTGGAAGTTATACAGGAGGAACGATAACAGCGCCTAGTGGTGCTCCTAAGAAAGTTGCAATTGGAATATCTGGAGTAACTTATTCTCAGTATTCTAATGGTATTTATTTACACGTTGACCATCCTCTTCTACAGAGTTTTAATACTCTTAAGAATATTGTAAGTGATGGAATGGTTGGAATGCCTAAAACTGCCCCTTTAAGAGCAACTGATGCGCATGGTAAAAAACAAACTCCATTTAGAATAATTGAAAGTATAAGTACTAATACACCTACTCCAAATACTCTAGGTTTAAGAGGAACTGCTAAGGCTGGATTCTCACCAGAAGACCAATACTTATTAGGTGGTCGATCATGCGGATCTTTCCTTTATATTTCTCCACTAAATACTAATTCGTTAGTAGTAGATGCTTCTAATAAAAGTGGTAAAAAAATGATTCCTGGAGGAAGTGCTAATGCTATAACAGTAGATTTGGTTTTCCAATATCGTATGACTGATTATTATGGACCTAAAGCTTCCGGAACCGGTAGAATTGGAGGAGTATTAGACAACACATTCACAAATTTAAGTTATGCTAAAAAAATCGGAATAGATATTATCGATTTTGGAGGTAATGATTTTAAATTTGATGTAGAAGTTACTGCTAAATACGCTGCTGAAGGTAGAAATATTAACAATGTGACTAGTACAATGTTAACTAGATACAGAACAAACTGGCAACCAGGAAGAGGAAGACGTAGATTTTTATCTGATAATTTCATGAATCTTTCATTTCCAGATATTAATCAGTACTACTAAGAACTCTACCTCTTATATTGTTCCATAATCTGGGATATATAATATAAATAAAAAGAGGTGTCCTAAATGGCTACAATTAATACTAGCGCTGTAAACAATTCAATAGATAATAAATCTTTTGCACTATTAAGAACAAACCCAAAGTTAACAAGTAATTCAAAGTTACTTGTTAACTCAAATGGTGACTTATTCTTAAGTTCTTTTAGAGCAAATAAAGAACTTTCTAAAGTTGAGTATCAAAAATATGAGATTAAATCTTCAGGGATTTATTCGATTGACATTGCTAATTTTTATAAAAAGTTACCATTAACTCAAAGATACGAAACACTTAGAGCTTCTTCGGATACTACTCTATATTCTGATTATGAATTTCAATATGAGGATCAGTATCAATACGGCGCAATTCAAAACACTACTAAACTATATGACGAGCAGTACAAGATATTTGCTCCAATTTGGCTTGAAAAACAAGTACCTACTAAATTCGTAATTTATAGAATTGAGGATGCTGATTATAAGAATGACTATACGGAAGATACCGTCGGACAAAATTCTAGAATTTTAGAGCTTCTTAAAAATGCAACAATTATTAAAACATTTGACTTAGGAAAGTCTTCAAAAATTGGAGAGTACTTAAATACTCACATTAATGATAAACGATTTCCAAATGCAATGCTTACCATAAATTTTAAGGAGAGCTCTCAATCTACGTTTAACGGTATTGATATTGTCAATGGTGGTTTTGCTACTAAAACCGAACAATTAGACAGAGATTATATTCAAGTCGACTATCCTGAAATTTTTAACAATCAAACTATTACAAATGGTTTTGAAAGAAATGGAATAGTTTCGGCTAATATAATTAATTTAGAATTCCTATTTGATGATTATACTGCAGAAAACTATAAAATCTACAGGTACTTTGGTATTTATGCAGATGATATTGATGAAGGAAACTTTGGAGCGTCTGGATTGGATAAATATGGAAACTTAACCGTTAAGTATGATACTTATAAAACATTTTATGATTTATCTCAATTTCCAATACTTGATATTGATATGTTTCCTGGAAGTAATCAATTTCAAATTCCTACTCTACAGTATGTTAAAGATCGATCAGGTACCTTTTATAATATAAAAGATTCATCAACTATATTAATTCATCCTGAAAATGTCGGGCTTTCTATACCTGCAGTGTGGTCTTATAAACTCTTAATCTCAAAAAATGGTAAGGAAGAGGATTCTTTTATTGGATTTGCTAAAAATGGTAAAAAAATTACGGCAGATTTAAAGAAACCAAGTCCTAAAGGATTTCTTAAAGTTACGGTAAAAGATGTTCCAAGTCCTAATGATAGAATATTTATTGGAGATAGAACAGAACTTGAAATTTCACAATACAATCTAGGAGACTATTTAGTTATTGCGGATCCAACTCTTCCTGTTGCTAGAGCCAATGGAAATAGGTTCTCAACGCAGGGAAGTCTTCAACAAATAGCAATTGCTCTTGCAGCTGCAATTAACAATGGAGAAATCATAACTTATAAAACAAAGGTTGTTGATACTTCTATAATTATAGAAGAGATAGTTGCCGGAAATAAGAGAAGACAAACTGCTTTTGGAATTTATACGCTTAACTTGGTTGATTGGATAGAAGTTAACAATGGCGAATATAATGATATTGGATTAAATGCATATATTCCTAATGATTGGAATATATGGACTACAATTGCCGGATCTTCAGAAGGTCAGGCTGTTCTTGTTAAATCTTCTGAAATTGGAAACGTCCAAGTTGGAGAATATTTAAGACAAAAAGATTCTAATACATTTGTTAGAATTATAGAGATTGACCAAGACCCGTTTGAAACTGATTACTACAGAGTTATTATAGATAAGTCTACAAAACTTTCAAATGACAGAGTATATGAAGTCTATGATGAATATAAAACAGTGCATGGCCGTTTTGCTGCATATGATTTTAAAGATTTTGATTTTGATTTTTACTCAACTAGAAACTCAGAGCTAGGAGATTTAATTTATGATAAAATAAGAAATCCTGCGTATACTGGTGAAATTGGTGCTCCCCCTCATGGATTGGACCCATTTAACCCACAGGAGCTTGGGTTAGGACCTACTGTTGGACCACCAGTACCTGAATTTATTGATGTGTCGGGACTGTCTACATTCTATGCCGGTCTTAGAGATATTCTTTCGGCTGAAACTTCAAAAACCGTTACAAAAACTGAACTTTTAAACGAATACGATCGACTTAAAGAAAATACTCTTAAGGAAACTGCTCTTTTAAGTAGAGTGATTCCTACTATTTGCAAGTATGAACTTAAGAACGCTTCAAATGCTAGAAACCTACCATATATTTTAAATGCAAATGAAGCATTTGGTGATGACAATTTATCTCCAAATATAGAATTAGATTCAAATAGAAATGTCGAATACTTAAATATGGAGCATTTCCATCTTAATACAATTCCAAATTGTGCTTTAGGTAGTAGAAAAGATTTTAATAATTATCTAGATTTTGCGGCAGACGTCGATCCAATTGATGGAAAAAGAGGATTAACAGTTAACAAATTAATAGATACCAATTTTAACTACTTTGATAAACATTTTAATTGGACTGGATATTTTGACCAATTAGCATTTATTAATGGTGCTTATGGTGGATGGTTTAATAATAAAACTAAAAAACTTTGGTCTAAATTTGATGCAGGTAATTTTGAGAAGAGTTCATCAACAGTGTTTAGAGGACTTCGATATGTTTTCCAAAAGCGAAAAGAAAGAGACAGTGAGGTGCCAACTGAATTTTTAAAAGGAATAGACATTAGTGATTATAAGTTTGGAGCATATCTTTCTTATAATATTGTTTATGATCTGGACAACGGTGTTATTCCTTCAAATTCAATAGTATTTAACTGTGTTAAAAATGACAAGTTTAAATTCATATGTGTTAACATAGAATTAAATGTTATTGAAAATGCAGTAGAACCAATTGATATGAATAGGTATTTGTTATATACATTGAAGGACTTATTAAAACCAAACGGAGATATTATAAATACTAGAATTCCGTTTCGTATTGATTTTGCAGCTGCATCTACATTAACTACCGGACAAGACGAGCCTTTTATTATTAATGCGCATGATTTTGCAATAAATGATGGAACTGCTAAATTTACAGAGTTTATTAAAAGAGATTCTTATGGAGAATATTCGTGGATCTTTTTTGATTTATTAGGAGATACCTGGGCATTTAAAGTGGTTGATGTTATTGATGACACTTCAATTTTAGTAAGTGGATGGGCATGGCAATTTGACTTAAATCCAGCACCTATTCCACCAGCAGCTTTTGCTCCACCTGCGCCATTGCCAAGTGGAAATAGATTAGACCCAGTACAACTTTCTTTAGTTATAAATACAGGTCCTTTTTATTATTCACAAGGAGGAGCCAATGAATTTGCAAATTTATTAGATTCAATCAGCGCTTATAAATATTCTAAAAGATTTAATTCTTTTGGGCAGGTAAACTACATTACAATTAATGAAGATGGAACAAGGGTTGATAATGATTTTGTTCTTTCCGTGGAATCTGGTGTTGATGTTGTTAAACCTTCAGTTATTGAACCAAAGTCAGATCCTGATCGACCTAAAGCGTATAGATTATCTTCAAATCAAATTGGAAATATAATTCAAGATAGAGAAGATGGAGGATATGCGACAATTTTGAGACGAATGAATGGAGATTATAACCCTATTTTTAATGATATTGTAACATTTTTTGATACTGATTCAGAGAAAAAAATAGTTCAACCGTCAGATACTGCATTAGTGACATATAATAAATTAAATGGTCAGGGAATTGCTTTTGATTCTTTTAAAAATAATAGAACTGATTATGGTTTTATAAAAAACTATTTTTATCATAAAGTTAATGAGCAAGACTCTAAGAATATATTAAAACTTTCTCAAACTTCTGATAAATTACCGTTATACCCATTGATCGGAGAGATTGCAATTGATAAAAAAGACATCAATGTTTTTAAATCTAAGTATTCGAATGATTATTTTACAAGAGCCCTAAGTGCTGGAGAATCTGAAACAACTAATGGAACCTTAAGTCCAGTAGAAAAGAAAACTTTCTTGAACTCAACAATCATGAAGGTCAGAGATACGTATGACATAACTAAGTTTGATAGTACCCAGGAGGCTTCAATTGAAGCACTAGATAAAATAAGATTTGCACAGTCTAATAAAACGGCTATACATTGGATTGATGAAGATTCTCAAGTTATTGCAGATTTTTATTTACCAACCGCAATCCTAAATGAATTGACTGAAGATGGAATTGAGCAAGAGTTTGGAAGATATGTTAACCCTTCTACTTCTTATGGGGACAAATCATCGATAAAAGATGACCTTCAAGTATATTCAAATGCAAATATATCTCCTCGTTTTATTATTGATGCGATTAAGTTATATGGAATTGAAGGTAAAAGTTTAGAAACTGGATTTGTCTCAGTTACTGAAACATCCCAGTTGACCGCTGGTAATTACAGAGAGTTAACTAATTTTAACATTCAAAGTTATCAAAATGATGGTTTGAGTTTTAGACTAATATATAATAAACAGGGTAAATACTCATACAACTTTAAAGTACACGTTAAAATACAAGCATAATTAATGGCTATTAATATAAAAGAACTTTTTGTAACCGACCTGAATCCAAACAGTAGCTTCTGGTGGTCTAGAGACAAGGTCGATAAGATTAATTATAATTTCGACCAGCTTTCAAATGGAGGAACACCAGGACCTCAGGGTACTATTGGGGTAGATGGTGGGTTTGGTCCTGTCGGTACTCAAGGTTATCAAGGATTTAAAGGTCCTCAAGGTTTTCAAGGGTTTCAAGGAGCAGAGAGTTTAAATGACTGGGTTCTTTTCCCTGAAGCGGATGGTTTACCAGGATATTTATACCCTAGAAAAAACCCCGTAACTCTTAGTCAGGTCGTACCGGTTGCGTTAAGAATCGGGTACATAAACAATCCTTCATTAGACAGTGAATATGGAATTGGAGCTAGTGCTTTAGATTCTCCTTCTCAAGTTGTAAAAGTTCATGTTAATGGGTGGTCTAACTTAAGAGTTGAGGAAAACAATAATGTAAATGGTTATAATTTTAGTTTTAGAAAATCTTTAGTGGGCAATAAACCGGTATTTACAATTTTTCCGGGTATTACTGATTCTAGATTTAAAATTATTTGGACAGCTAAAACTACAGTTTTTAAGACAGGTATTACCTCATTTGTAGATGCTATTAAAATTACAGATTCTCAAATTACTATTAATACAGGAGGTTCTACCGGGCCTGAATTCACCCTAAGTAATAACTCTGGAAATATTACAAAATCTGAAAATCAATTTAGATTTACACCAAATGCTGCTATCGATAAAGTTCTTGTATCGACTGATGGATTTGGAAACGTTGAATGGAAAGATGTTAAAGAAGTTTTTGGTACATTTCCAATTGGTTCAATAATTTCGATTAGACCTTCTGATTTTGTTACAGCTAATTTTTGGTTAGATGACTCAATTTCTGCAACTTTAGGTTCTCCATTAAATAATATTTATGGTCGAGGAAAGCTTGGAACTGATTATGAAGGATGGTACCTTTGTAATGGAGAGACATGGGAAACGGAGCAAGGGTTTAACCAAACGCTAACCCCAAACCTAAACAATTTTACATATACAATAGATGCAAATGGGGATGCTCAATATGCAGTTACTTCGTTAGGAGCTGATGCAACACCAATAATTCTTGGAGGATATGACATGAGAATCACTGCGATTCCTAATTCTGCCGGAGTATATGATGTAGGTTATACAACATCATTCTCCAATAATGACACTTCTCCCGGAAATAATACTATTAATATGGGTATTTCAGGTTCACATTATACAAGTCGAATGATTCATATAGTCTATTTAGGATTAACAAACCTAAAATGGACAAATTCTGGAAGCAATATAATAGTTCCGCCACCTACTACTAATACAATAACGTTAACGGCACCTTTACCTTCAAGCACTCTATGTAGTTCTCCGGTAACAACTAATTATAGTTGGACTGGAAATAATGATTGGAACACTTTTGCAATTCCTTCAACTTATAAATTATTTAATTTTGGAACAACTACTTATGCGCCTTCTGGATGGTATATTAATGCAGATGGTTATCCAATTAATTGGAATAGTGTGTCTGGTTCATTTATAAGTAGAGGAATTACTTGTCCACCACAGCCAACGTATACTCCAAATCTTAGATATAGTCTATTAGTAGATGACTTAAATGGACCATTGCCTAGTACGGGCGGTGGAGATATTTATCTTGATATGAGCAACCCTACGGGTCTTGTAACATCCCTAGATCAGGCAACAAGTTTATCCTGGTCTGATGACCAAACCACATATCCGACAGGTACTCTAGCAGATGCGGGTTGGTATCGAGATATTAATACAGGAGTTAGAAGATACTGGAATGGAATCGGTCAATTTGAAGGAGCATCATTTACTCAAGATTGGGTTAACAGAGTTTATTTTAATTTTGGAGGTAACGGAGGTGTTATCGACGATCCAGGTTATAACAATGCAAGTTCTACAGGTGGTTCACTTGGAACACCAGTATGCAGTGTACCACAGACAAAGCATGTAACCTATGTCGCAGGAGATGCAATTTTAGTTACCCCGGTAGTTGGGCAATCACAAAATATTAGAGATTACCAAAATAATCTTGGGGTTTATGTAACCGGTTCGTATCCTGGAACGGCTTTTGGAACTGCTCTATATGTTCCACTTGCATGGGAAGTACCTTTGTATGATTTTCTTAATCAAGATATTGCAAACACTCCGCCTCTAATAAATGTGGCAGATCAGTATAAACCTGGTTCAACTACCCTAAAATATAGTAAAGTATATCTAGATAATGATTATTGGGCTAGTATAACACAAACTGCTGGTTTAACGCATGGTAAAATAGGTACTACTCTAGGAAGTTGCTAGTCAGAATTAAAATAATATATAGTCTATATGACAATTAACCTAAAACAGATAAGAGTATTTGATACTGATAATATCAAACTTGACAAAATTAATTATAATTTTGATCAGTTAGTTGTCAATGGTGGAGGTCCTAAAGGTTACAATGGACCTGATGGAAATACAGGACCTCAAGGATTTCAAGGAGTTCAGGGATATCAAGGACCTCGAGGAGTTCAAGGTGTTCAAGGACCAAGTGCATCTTCGGCTACTACATATTGGGATGCTGTTCCCCAAGATTTAAGCTCAACAGGATTTGCAGCTACCCTGTTTTCAAAACATCCGGATGCTGCTGATATATTAGCATCATATGCAACTGCAATACCAATCATCCCCGCGGTTGTTGGGTCTGGTTATGTGCTTGGAGATAATGGGTATCAAGGTCAACAATCAAATACAAGTGGTTTACCAAAATATCAATGGGTTGTTAATCGAAGACGAGATAAAGTTGATAGTAATATAAGGTTCACTAGCATTGATGTTATAGGTAATGCATTTGATATTACGATGGATAATTATAATCCAGTATCTGCATCTACAACATACAGACTAAACCTAGGTTTTATTGAAAATAATTTAAAAAATACCCAATTAAACCTAATTTCTAAAGAACATGTAATTACAAGCGCAACTACTGGTCTACCTCTACTAGGAGTATCGACATCTGGAGGAGAAATTAATGTAGATTCACTTTTTAAAAGTAAGGTAACTTTTAATCAAAAACTGAAAATATCTGATAATTCACCTGCACTAAATAAAATAGTAACTGCCGTTGATAATACGGGACTTGTAACCTATAAAACAACGGATGATCTGGGCGGTAGTGTTAAAATTGGTACTACAATTTCTATATTGCCTTCAATATTTAGCAATCCTGCAAATTTTATCGATTATCAATCAATAGACACTTCGACTAATCCTAATGTACCGATACAAATAAAAATAGGAGCAGGTATTGGAGATTATGCAGGTTGGTATGTATGTAATGGGCAAGAATGGAAAGACGGTGGTGCGGTTGCATTTACAGTTCCAGACCTTAATTCATATTCTTTTCAAATAGTAAGAAATACAATTTCAACAGATCCAAATAAACAAGGTAATGTTAATGTGATTAATGATGAAGTTCAAATACTAGGAGGAGCAGGTATTAACGTAAATGCTAATCAAGTTGGAACAGTTACTGCGCAATATGATGTCGGTACTCAAGGGTATTCGGTAGATACGGATCTTGTATCAAATCCTGGTGGAAATGTGTTTAAAATTAAAAAACTACCTCAAATAATTTATTTAGGGGCTAATAATCTGTACTGGTCGCAACCAGGAACTGGTCAATTAATAGCGGGTGATTTTAATGCATCTGACTTTAACATTGCAGATTTTAACGCATCTTAATAATTAAAAATAAAAATATAAAAACATGGCAACATACACTTCAGTAAATAACCTAATTCAAACTTTATTGGGAACTGGAACTGATATTACAGCGGTTGAATTACAAACGGTTCAACAAGAGCTATTAAATTATACAAGGGACCAATGGTTAACCGGAGATATAAAAGAAATCGATTGTAATGACGCATATATTGCAGCTAATTTTGAAACATCAGGACCTACAAAAGGACGTGGAATAGTAGGAGGAGAAAGAGAGGGATGGGCAATATGTAATGGTTTAAATGGAACAAAAAACCGAACAGGTTTAGTTTCTGTAGCTTATGGTACTATAGCTCCTACAATAGGCTCAAACGCATATCCAAGTATGGAAAGTTCTTTATCACCCGGATCACCTAATTATGGAGGTAATAAAAACGCAGTGTTAATTGCACATAAGCATGATTCTGTTGTATTTGGACCAGGTGCTAGCAATAAAACATTATGTAATACTTCTGGAACTGGAACAACTCAACCAGCCGGAACGTATCACATGAACACAACTACTCAAAACAATACAGCTCCAGCAAACCAAACATCTACAAAAGGAATAACATCAGTTGGTAATATATTTAATGACGATCCAAACCAGACTGGTCTTAATGCAAATATGCAACCCTACATAGTTACTCTGTTTATCCAAAAATTATAATAGGTATACTCTCTAAAAATTAGAATATATAATCTAAATATAGATAGGTATGCCAATTACTCTTAAACATATAAACCACACGGATTCTGCTTCAATTAAACTGGCTAAAGTTAATTATAACTTTGACCAGTTGGTTGCAAATGGAGGTGGACCTATGGGACCTCAAGGTGCCCTTGGACAGACAGGACCTCAAGGTACTACTGGACAGATGGGATTCCAAGGACCTATTGGAGATGAAGGATTTCAAGGACCTGATGGTCCTGCTACTGGTAACTTTTGGAATAAATTGCCGGCTTCTACAATTGATGTTGAAACACTGAATCCAATCTCTAATGCGGTAGACCAGTTTGCACCCGTTGTAAATATTGGTTATATTGACCAAGACCCTGAATATGGAGCAACCGCAAAATTACCACTAGTAGGAGGAAAAACACCCTTTCAATGGAGAATTAATAGAAGATCGAATGCATCTAACAATTTAACATTTTTAAATTCAGAATCGGCAATTTCCGGAAATGCATATAATTTTAGACTAGAAAGCATAGGAAATGCTGCGCACATGTCGATGGGATTTCTTCAATACACAGATTCATATAGTGAATATACTGCAGGTACTACAAGTTTTAGAGGTTCTATTACATCAACTGAAAGTTTTACGATCAACGATACTGTAGCTACATTTTATAAAGATACTGTATTTGATTCTCCAGCGGTTATCAAAGAAAATTTAATTATTCAAGATTCAACTGCGGGTACTGATAAAATTGCAATCTCTAGCAATAATAATGGATTGGTAAAGTTTAAAAGCGTACAAGAACTTGGAGGTACAGTTCCATTTGGTACTATTGTTTCAATATTACCTTCAATATTTGCAGATAACACTAAGTTTATTAATACTGAAACAATAAATCAAGGAGATACAAGTCCAATTAATATAACAGCAGGTAAAGGAGTAGGAAATTATGAAGGATGGTATCTTTGTAATGGACAACAATGGACGGACGGTGTAATGACCGGACCTGCTCTTGTAAATTACAATGTTCCAATGCTTGGAAATTTTAACTATAATATACAAGATAATAATCTATCGACAAATCCATTTAGTCAGGGATCCGCAGTTTCTTCAAATTTTAGAACCCATATTACGGGAGGTTCAGATATAGGAATGGATGTTAATTTAGTGTCTGGTTTATCTTATACGGTTACTTCAACTGTTAGTACTTCAACTGTTCAAGTAGGTCCTAGTACTACTGGAACAACATATAAACTTAAACAACTGCCTCAAATAATTTATTTAGGTAGAAACGATTTATATTGGCAACAGCCTGGAACAAATCAAAATCCACCTGTACCATTAACAATATTATTAGACGACGCAAATAATGGAGCTAATAAATTAAATCCAGATCCGTATCCGGTTGCTACTATAACTAACCGACCTGCAGGAGCTTCTTATTCTTTTGGAACATCGGTCACTGCTCCTGCTGGTTATTATTGGTCTACTGCGCCAAGTATTGGATCGATTACTGGATTACCGGGATATATGACAATCACAGGAATAACCTTGGGTTCTGGAACATATCCAAATATTATAATGATTATGTTTAGTATAAGTTCACATCCATCGTCTATAGCAAATGTAACTTTAGGTATTAATACAAGTACACTAACTACTTTGGCTACGGTGCCAATAACACTTATAAGACATGATAATAGTTATGGTACCAGCCCTACTCAATATTATACATGTTCAACTCCAAGCACAACTGTTGTAAATTATAATTTTAACACTGGTTATTATGATTATCAATTAGTCTATACTGCACAACCCGGGTGGAAATTTACCCCTACTCAATTTTCAGGATTATTTGCAGGTACAACTTATGATGGTGGTTTTGCATGGTCTCCTCCTGCAGGATCAGGATGGATAATTGTTAAGGGTCCATGGACTGATTATAGTTTATCAAATAATGACACTACATTGACTGTTAATCTTAGACTGGATCAGGTTCCACTAACAGGGTATTTAACAACTATTGGATATGAGATACAAATAACTGTAACTCCTACTGCCCCTAGAATAAGTCAACGATCTCAGCCTTTTAATGAAATTACACAGGCAAATGGAACACAAGTGGTTACTAACAATCTTACAATTGAAAATGGAACGGGAGCAACTGTTTATTTATGGCTTGGAGTATATCAAGGTTCGGGAACTATTAATTCAGCAGTATATACAGATGTTAGTTTTAGTTATGTAGATTGGTTAGGATTTACTCAAACTCAAACATTATCTATTTGGCCAGCAAATGGTACACCAGTAAATACTCAGTATTATAGTACTAGTTCATATCCATTAACAGGAGGTTCAGTTACTTCTGTTTTTAAAAGATACGGGACTACTGATAGTTCACATTCTGTAAAACTATTTTGGTCTACTTCCCCTTCTTCAACATCACCAAAAACACAACTTATATATACACCATGATAGATTTTAAAAAATACATACCAACAAACCGAAACATTATCCTATTTGGAGCAATAGTTGTACTAGTTTTATTACTAATGCAGCAATGCGATAGAAATGCAACCCTTAAAAAGGATGCTGAAACTGCGCAAATGATTGCAAACCGAAATTACAATAATCTTAAAGCATCTCAAGATACAATTAAATTTGAAAGAAACCGTAATGGTGATTTGGTTGCTATTAAATTGGCTTATGAATATGACATAAATACACTGACTGCCAAAAATAAAGAGATTATTGCCGATTATCAAAAAGCACTGGGTCTTAATAAAGACTTAAAGGGTGTAAATTCACTCTTAAGAGCCGAAATCAAAGTCAAAGATTCGATTATTAATGCCCGAAGTTCAGTTGCAACTACAAGTGATTCAACTGCTACTGTTGCGATTAGTGATGAAAAAAAATGGGATAAATATAATTGGAGAAACTTTAATGGAACCGTTGACCTTTTAAGAAATAAAAAGACCAATACCATTAGTGTTGTTTCAAATAAATTTAACTTTGAGCAAGGAATTGAACTTAAGGCTGCGATTATAAATGAAGAGGGTATTAATAAGTTAAAAATTACATCACCTTCACCTGGAGTAATATTTACCAATATTGAAAATATTAATCTGGTAAATGACAAACTGAACCAAAAACAGGAACAAAAATCAGGATGGTCTCTTGGAGTTGGAGTTGGTTATGGAATTAACCTCAACAATAATCAAGTAATTAGTACTGGACCATCATTAAATATTGGACTTATATGGTCTCCAAAGTGGCTTAGGTTTTAAAAAATTATAGAGTAATGGCAAAATCATCAAGATTCGTTAAATTAGACGACGACGTATTATTAGAATTCATGTATCATGACCAATCACAGCCTGATTTGGTTAAAATTGAGAATGACAATAATGGAAGCCAAATCAAGTATCTTAATACGATTGCTGGAAATAATAGCGCTTCAAGGTTACTAATACACGAACTTGGATCCGACGTTGTAGAATTTACTGTGACAACTGCAAATGGATTTATTGTTATTAATAGTTTTGCATCCCGTGCCTTATTATTAAAAAATGGAAGTACTTACAAATTTGACTTAAGTGATATTAATACAATAAATAACCCTGCAGGATTTAATATTCCTGGAGGAAATGGTTACCTATCAGGAACTACTTACATTTATACACCAACAACTAATGGTAAATATGAGTACAATTATACAAATTTAGCAGGTACAGAATTTAATAAAGGAGAAATCCAAGTAACTGACCGTGCAAGTTCCCTATTTTCAGTTCCGTTCGCAGATACTGGAAATGATATTAGAACCGCAGCAGGACAGTCTGGAAGATATTATGCAGTTCCTACTGCTGAACCAAGTACATGGGCTCTTCTTGAAAATAATTTAGGTTACTTAGATTCAACTGAATGGTTAGGAACAGATTCTGCTGGATTACAACCCGTTGCTATTGGAGATGTTGCAGCAGTATGGTATGACACTATTAGATTACACCTAAGAACCGGCTACTCATTTAATGGTAGAGGATATGATGGATTCTTATTCCAAACCAAGGTTAAAAGAAACTCCGGAGTCTATAATTATTTTAATTCAACGGTTTATTTAAACCAATCAAATTTTGAAATTCAAAACCCAAATCCATTTATATTAGGGGAATCTTCGTATTCTAAATATATTGAAATCAAAGTACCTTCATTGGTTGATATGTATTCGCCTGCAACAAATGAAGAATTTAAAGATACATTCTTTGCCCCTTCGGGAACTAATTCAATTCCAGCGACTGCAAATTATGAGTTTGATTTTAGATTAATCGACAGTGTAGTTACTCTTGCAGGTTATGACTACATTAAATTAGTAGAAGGAAAATCTCTAACTCTTGCACAAGAAGATGAATATGCAAATATTGCAGTTAATGTCGAACATGCAACAGATGGAGACTACTTTAAAATCTACGGAACATATAACTCGGATCAAGCAACATTTGAAAATTATATAACTGGAAGGATTGCAACTTCAGGAGATGACATTACAATATTCTATGAGGTTCAAGTTGCAGAGCAACTGGGTCTTAATTATATTAATACTTTTAATAATACTTTTACCCAAACCTCAAATTACGATGAGGCAATTGTGTTCAGACCTGTTATTTTAAACTCTTCAGTATCAAGCAACTTTGTAATAACTGTTAATATGAGAATCTATAATGAAACGGATAATACTCAAATTGTAAAAACCGCTTCTCTAATATATACACAACCTAAAAAGTACGGTAAAAAATTACTAAAACTGGCTCTTAATTCAAATTTTGCTCCAAGTATAGTATACAATACATTACCAAATACAGCAGTTAATAGAGAACTTAATCAATTTGTAAATTCTATCCGACCTAGTGTTGGAGAGACCAAATATGTTCCTGTAGCCCTTGATACTTACAGAATTATGGGAGGAAGTACCTCAGTAACTGTTGATGGAGCCGCAGTAAATGATACAACTTCAATGGATTACAAAAAAGAGGGAGATGGAGTTATAACACTTTCAAAAGTTTCTGATAATTACATTAAGTTTAAAGTTGCCCAACCTGATGGAGATTCGATGAAAAGTATTAGTCTTGTAAATGCTGAAGACCTAATACTTATAATTAAAAGTGGAGCAATTGAACAACAAATATCTCACGACCCTAGTTTTCCAGGAGTGGACTTGGGAATCGGAGAAGTTTTCTTTAAAGTACCAAAAAGCGTAGCAGTCCGATTTGACCAAAGTGATACGAATCAAACATCAGACAAATTTTATATTAACATCAAAAACGGAAGTACTGAATCACTATTGTACTACGGAACAGTAAACATCATATAATGATATTAAATAGTAGAAATAATTTATTCAATTTTAAGTTTCCTAGGACTTTTATTCCTAAGGAGGTAGCTGACAAATATCGAAAGTATTTGAATAGACTTCCAGGTAATTTGATTACTGAACCTATTGATTTTATAAATTACTCAATTCAAGGTGTTGGCCTTCCAGGAATTAGTTTTGACCCAATCGAAACCTCACCAAATGATGGTACAATTACATATCATAGAGGTTCGATTCCGATACAAAATACGATCGACAGACAGTTCAAAGTAACAATGCAACTCTTAGATGGTTATATAAATTATTGGATTATGCAGGACACCCTACTATATTACTATTCGAAGGGAGTCAAAGATCCGTTTATCAACGATATTAAACTTCAGATAATGGACGCAGAAGGAATTCACCTTATGAGCGCTGTTTTTGAAAAACCAATACTTAATTCAATTTCAGACCTGGAGTTAAATATGAGTTCAAATATTGCAGAATTTACAACGTTTGAACTAAACTTTTATTATAATAAATTCGACATAACATTAGAAATAGATAATTAATATGAAAACATTTTTAGATTACATAGCAGAACAGAACATAACTGAAAATGAGTTACAAGTACTAAACGAATCCCTTCAAACCGAATGGACCGAAGAACTTGAGGCTAAAGTTGACGCTGCTCTAGAACAATTTTCAAACACTTATAAGAACGCTGACGGAACCTATAATATCCAAGCGTTCAATGAAGAGATTACTAATGAAGGAGTTTTAGGTAGTATCTTTGGAGGACTTGCAGGTTTTGCTCTTGGTAAAACTGTTGGAAAAACTATTGCCAATATCTTGGGAATCCAAAGTGGTATAATGTATGACATGTTAACCTCAAGACTAGTAGGAGCCGCTCTTGGTTCTTCTCTTGGTAGTAAATTATAAATATGAATTTTGTAACAATTGACTTTTCCTTAAATTCCCCAGGTATTTGTATCTTCTCAGGTAATAAATATCATTTTATTGGGTATTTAAAACCAAACACAGGCACCAAAGCCGAACAAAAGATTCAGGAGGAACTACACTTACTTGAAGATTGTCAGATTCACGATCAGCCGGATTGGACGAATAACGAGGCCTATTCGAAGAGTGAGATGATTAAAATCCAGCGTCACACCCAAACTGCAAATGACATCATTGATATGATTATTGAAATTACAGGAGAAGACCCTGAAGTTGTGGTTGCATTTGAGGGCTCCTCTTATGGTTCTTCGGGTGGAACTAATAATATTATCGATATGGCGGCTGGAGCTGCAATCTTAAAAATGGAAATGATGTCGAGGCTTAAAGTCAAAGATATGTTAACAGTCGCACCTTCGACAATTAAGAAGCATGCTGGAAAGGGTAACATGAAGAAGGATGAACTTTGGGTTAAATTCCTGGATAACGTTTTAAACGATTCAGTGCTTGAAAACTCGTCACTGCTTAGATACTGTAAAACCCAAATCGGAGAGGTTAAAAAAGTCCCAAAACCCTTAGATGATTTGGTGGATGCCTACTTTCTGAATCATCTAGCCCGAACTCTATTTTACCCGGAGGCTTAAAGACATAAGTTATATTCAACATACAAGTTTTTGTTTCAAGAATCTTAAAAAATATTTTAAGAGGGTAAATTTGTGCCTCTAGGGTAAGATTCCCCTAATAAAAAAGATATATAATTAATATAGATTCTTGAAACAAAAAAGAAAGTTTCTATATAACTATCATAAGTAATTAAAGGGCCCTTAAGACTTATTAAATTAAAGTTTAAACAAAATTAAAGCAATTAAAGACATGGCAGAATTTGACATTTTTAATCTTGGCGTAAATGACGTCGACACACACGAAACCCAAGCTTCATCTGGAAGCGATCTTTACAAACCTACCGCAGATGACGGTAAGGATGGAACTTATAAAGCAATGATTCGCTTTGTTCCGAACCCAACAAACCCACGAAACTCTTTAGTGAAAAAATACGTACATTGGCTAACAAATGCTAATGGTGACGGTAAAATGGTAGACTCTCCATCGACTGTTGGAGCACCATGTCCTATTGCAGACGTATTCTTTAAGTTACGTAAAAGTGACTCAGCAGTTGACCGTAAAATGAGTGATAAACTTAAAAGACGTGAGCAATACTTTGCACTTATTAAAATCATTAAAGACCCACAAAATCCTGAACTAGAAGGACAATACAAAGTTTTTAAATTTGGTTACAAAATCAAAGAAAAAATCGACGAGGAATTAAAACCAGCTTTTGGTGAACCAACTCAGGTATTTGACCTATTTGCAGGTAAAAACTTCGAATTGATTATTACTCGTCAAGGAGATTTTAACAACTACGATAAATCAAAGTTCTCTTCAAAAACATCACCAATTGAGATTGATGGTAAAGCAGCGACTCGTACTCCTGAATCGATGGGTGCTATTAAAACCGAGTTGGAAACAGCTCCAAGTTTAGAGCCATACGAATACAAAGCATGGGACGGAGAAACTCTTGATTTTGTTAATTCTATTCTTAGAAATTACTTAAATCCTGGAAGTTCAATAGATTCAGTTGTTAACAAACCTGCGGCTAAAAAAGCACCAGCGAAATCTGAACCGGTTGCAGAAGCTAATGATTTTGAGTTCCCATCAGATATGGTAGGAAATCCAGACTCTACGAATGTAGACTCTTCAGATGACTTAGATTCATTCTTGAATGACTTAGATATTTAATCTAAGTTACTTTTATAAACTAAAGGGCTAATTAAACTTAGCCCTTTTTTTCTATATAATAGTATGCAAAGTCAAAAAATCACAGAAGATTTAAAGATAAAAATCAGGAGCTTGGTAAAACAAGCAATTGTAAAGGCTCATAATGAGCCAAGCAAGCATATGATTAAAGAGATGCCGGGTAGAATTACGATGGCATGTCCCTATTGTGGTGACTCGACGACTGACCATAAAAAGAAGCGTGGAAATCTCTACTGGGACACCTTACAATTCCACTGTTTTAACTGTGGAGTTCACTCAAATGCATACCAATTATTAAAAGACCATCACGTAAAATTCCAAAGCACAGATGATTCCATCCAAGTTATTGATTACATTCAAGAACATAAAATGGAAACAAATGAAATTGAAGTCCTTGAACATGACGTTTTCAAATTGACTTATGATATGGCACCAACCCGAAAAGAATTAATGGAATGGTTTAAATTTAAAGAAGTCGAACCTGGAGACCCAGCATTTTTCTATCTTAAGAATAGATTATTGGCCAGTCAAATGCACCGATTCATGTACTCTCCTAAGGATAAAAGAATTGTAGTACTCAATGTAGCTCCAAATGACAAAGTTATCGGTTTTCAAACTCGCTCAATCGACAAGCGTTCTAATTCTCGTTATTTAACTTATGACCTTGAGAAGATGTATCAAGAGATTCAACGGGAGATTGTGCTTACTGATGAAGAGTTGATTGGCGTTAAAAAACTTTCAACACTATTTGGAGTAATGATCGTAGACTTTGAACGCGATGTTACAATGTTTGAAGGACCTATTGACGCAATGTTCATGCAAAATTCGATTGGCTTGGCAACTGCAGGTCGTTCAACTCTTGAATTTGATGAGATACCTACAATTAGATATATGTTTGATAACGATACTACCGGTAAAAAGAAGATGATGGAAAAGATCCGAAGAGGCAAGCAAATATTTACATGGGAGAAATTCTTTAAAGACACTAAAATTGACAAGGACTGGGAAGATTACCTACAAAAATTGGACAAAGATGAAAGAGATAAATATCCTAAACATATAGGTGATTTAAACGATTTGGTGATCGCATCGTGGCTAACAAAAAATAAATGTTTAGCACAGATTCAAAAGTATTTTACTAACTCCAGACTAGATGCATATTACCTATGATAAAAAAAGATTTTTTACAAATGGTTGCTCAGGAATTCGAAGATTTTGAAAATGAGAAAAACAAAAGAAAGAATATTAAGATGATGCTTGATTTTAGCACATCAGCATATTCTCACAACACAAAAGAATTTAAAATGACTAAGCCAAGATTAAAGGCAAAGTTAAAAAGTTCAGTATTCATTAAGGACAATAATAAAGGAAATTCACTTTTTTAAAAGCATAATATATGACAGACGTCAAAGACAAGATAACTCAGCTCGACGAATATTTAATTAAGCAGAGAGAAGATTGGACCCAAAAAATAAAAGGTCTAACTGAGGAACTTAAGTTAGGTAACAATCTTGAGAGTGTAAGCGCATTCACTCTTAGTTATCGACAAATATTGGTTGAACACTTAGCAACCATGGGTAATAGAATCAAAACCCAAAAATCAGTAGTAGATAAAAAATATAAAGATAAATGGATTGAGTATTATAGTTACGACTATAAACTCACCGATAAAATGCGTGAAAAATTCGTCGAAGCAGACATTGCCGACGACACGAATATCCTTGAGTTGCTGATAACTCAGAAAAACTTTTTTGAGGGTTCAATTAAGACACTCGATAATATGGGCTTTGCAATTAAGAATCGCCTCGATATTAGTCGTTTATAAAAAGATCGCATGAGATTTGATTTTAACATTAACGGATGATAATCAATTTTTAAGAATTGATGAAGCAACCGAAATTGAGTTAGAGCAGATTAGAATCTCTCTGACCAAAAGAATAGAAAGCTGGAGGTTTCACCCTCTAGTTAAACGCGGAGTTTGGGATGGATACGTATCATATATTAAAGATGATAAATGGATTCCTGCCGGACTTTGGCGTCATGTTATGACAATATGTAAAGAATACCGATACGAACTTAAAATCGAGGGTATTAAGAGGCTTATTGACTCCAATATTAATGCAGAACAGTTTGAGGTTTGGGCTACTGACTTCTTTAAGGGCTCACAGTTTACACCTCGTGACTATCAAATAGAAACTGCATATAACATTTTAAAATTTAGAAAGTGTCTAGCAGAGCTTGCAACTTCAGCAGGTAAGACACTGATTAGCTTCTTGACCGTCGCCTACATGCTTGAAAAGGGGCATGCTCAACGGATTCTTTTCATTGTACCAAATGTTTCATTGGTTGTTCAGGCCCATGAAGATTTCCATGAATATAATTATAAAAATAGAATTGACCTAAGAATCCAACAAATATTTGCAGGACAAGAGGTTAAAAAGAACAAAAATATAATTATTGGGACCTATCAATCATTAATTAAGAAGGACGCTGCCTATTTTGCAGAGTTCGACGCTGTTATTGTAGATGAAACGCACAAAGCAAAAGGTGCCAGTATTAAGGAGATTCTTAGCAAGTGTGTTAATGCAAAATATAGGTTTGGACTTTCGGGTACAATACCAAAAGATGGTACACTTGACAAATTAACCCTAATGAGCCAGACTGGCCCAGTTATTAGTGAAGTTAAGGCAAGTTTCTTACAAGAGCAGGGGCATATTGCACAATGTGTTGTTAAGGTTATTGAAATGAACTATGCAACTCCAAAACAGCGAACAGCTTTCATGGAATTGGCCCAAAACAGATATGAAAATAAAGATGTGTTCTCATTAGAACAAAACTTTGTAATCACTAGCGATGCGCGACTTAATTTTATTTCAAATGTAATTGCAAGAGTTCCCAGGAACTCATTGGTGCTTTTCCATCGAATAGAACATGGACAAAGACTATATGAAAAGTTGAGACAAGAGAGCAACAAAAGGGTATTTTATGTCGATGGTGGAACTGCTTCAGAGATCCGAGAGGAATATAAAAAGAAGATGGAGGCTGGAGAGGAAATTGTAATTGTTGCAAGTTTCGGAACCTTCTCTACAGGTATATCAATCAAGAAAATTCACAACATATTTTTTACCGAATCTTTTAAATCAGAGGTAATTATTAGACAATCAATTGGACGTGGACTTCGACAACACGCATCAAAAGACAAAGTATTGATTGTTGATTTTGTAGATGATATTAGAACACTCGAATGGGATAACTATTTATACAAGCATGGAAAGGTACGCCAATCTATTTATAAACAAGAGAAATTTGAATACACTGTAAAGAAAGTGGATTTTGATGGGGATATATAAACATAATAACGTAATAAAAAAACATATTAAAAAATGGCACAAGTAAATAAAATTTCTTCATTTAAGAGTTTTACTGAAGTTAAGAATCAGGAGGCTACGATGAAATTAAGAGAAACTAACAATGCAAAAAGACAGGAAACTGTTGGTAAAATTGGAGCAATCCTTGACGAAATGGGGTTAACATCTCTATCTGAGTTAGATGAAGAGAAAAAACAAGCACTAATTAACAAAATGTTTGGAAACGTTTCAGAAGATGAAGCAGACGATATTGAAGATGAACTTAATAAATTAGGAGAACCTAAAAAACTAGAAGAGAGAAATGCATTCTTAGGCGCAAGAGCAAAAGCTATTGAGGAAGAGAAAAATGAATTTGAGTTTAACGGTAAAACATATAAAGTAACAGTAAACGAAGGTAATGCCTTTGGAGATGCTGTAAGAAAAGCAAAAGAAGACGGTAAAAAAGAATTTGAATTCGACGGTAAAACTTATAAAGTTGAGGAAGGTAATGCCTTTGGAGATGCTGTAAGAAAAGCAAAAGAGGCTGGAGAGAAAGAATTTGAATTTGATGGTAAAACTTACAAAGTTGAAGAGTCTATCGATGAGGCTAAAAGAACCAAATTCACTGGTAAAACTGCTCATGATTTATACACTCAAACTGGTGGAAAACCATTCGAAGTGTTCGTTAAAAACGACTGGTACTCAGTTAACCCAGAAGAATTAAAAGATGACAAAGATACTTATTTTACTGGTTATACTAGAGATGGTTCTGATTATGAATTCGATCTTAAAGATATCGACTTTATACAAGAATCTTTAAATGAAGGTCGTGTTAAAGCAGCTACCCTACTTCAAGAATTAATTGATGGAAATACTTCTAGAGCAGAAGGTATTAAAATGTCAAAAGACCTTGCTGAACATTATTTATATTGGTTAAGAACTTCACCTTACGGTAAGAAAAATGCTGACCTACCTCTTTACATGTTAATCAAAGCAAGTTTTGTTTGGGGAATTGAAAGACAATTAGACCCTAAATTAAAAGTAGAACTTGAAGCACTAAAAGGTAGTATTAAAGAATCAGCAGATTTTATTACTGAGGCTCGTTCAATTAATAAAATCCAATATGACTGGTCTAAACTGACAACTACAATGGCTGCAACTGCACAAAATTGGAAAACTGCAGAAGGACCTGCTAAAGAAATGTTACTTGGAAAATTAAAAGAGATGACTGCTCAAAAGAAAGCTCTAGAAGCTGAATTGGATGCTGCTATTGCTGACAAAGACAAAGACATCGAATTGGTAGTTTCTGAAGCATTCTTTAGATTACCAAAAGACGTTATTGGTAACGAATTATACTTAGCAACTCAAAATTTATCTAACCTATATGGTAGAACTTTAGCTGGAAATGATATTGATGCCGGAGTTATTGATACTGTTATTAAAGCCCTAAACACTGTTAAAAAATCTATTAAGAAATTTAATAACAAAGAAGAGGTTTTAGGAACTGTTTACGAAGCTAAAGCAAAAGACTTAAAACCAAACCACAAATACACATCAGACTATGGTGAAGTTACATTCATCAAATTAAATCCTGATGGTAAAACTATGAAGTTGCATTCAAAAGAAACTGGAGAAATCAAAACCGACATTTCAAATGCATACAACATGGAATTAATTGAATCAGTTGTTAATGAAGGAGATATGACTAAACACTATGATGGTTTTATTCTATTAGACCAAAAAGGAAAAAAGACATATAAGTTTAAATACGTTAAAGGAACTAGTAATGTTAATGTTGAAAATGCAGCTATTGACAAGTTAGTAAAAGCAACTGGAGAACCAAGAGCAAATTTCATGGTTCATGGTTTTATTAAAAAAGGTGAATGGGATAAAAATAACATTAGTGTATTTGAATCTTTAAATGAAGGAAGCGCTAAACAATTTGATGTTGACTTTAACAATATGGTTAGAAACATTAAATCTGGTTATGGTTGGATCGATCCAGAATACGTAGCAGATACTTGGGAAAATTCAAGTGACTCTATCGATTTTGAATTAGTTAAAGGAGAAATCTACAAAAGATTAATTGCTGCTAAATTATTAGCCTACGCTGATGACGAAGATGAAGAAGCAGCAGGACAATATGTTAAATCATTAAAAGAACTTGGAATTAAAGAATCTTTTATTAATGAGGCAGAAAAATTTAAAAGCACTCAAGATTTTGAAGAGTTCTTAGAGGAAATTGATGGTATGCCAGAGCATAGAATCAAAAGAATCATGGGTAAAGATTACATCGATACTCCAGGAGGTTTCAGAGATGAAGCAGATGATTACGATAATGACATTGTAGAGTATACTCTTTCTAACATGGGTCGTAAAGATTTTGAAGCACTTAAAGCATGGTGGGAAAACAATGTTCAAGAATCTTTAAATGAGGCTGAAGTAAAATCTGACGATGAATTTAAAGAATATGCAATGACTGTTTTGAAAAAAGCATTTGGAGATGACTTTGATGAAGCAAAAGCAACTGAAGTTATTGATGGAATTCTTGGAAAATGTGGCGATGATTACGGAGCTGCAGTTGGAATGATAACAAGTTCTCTTGGAGAATCAGTAGTTACTGAAGGCATTTGGCCTAAGTCTAAATTAGCTAGTTCATTTCAGTTTAAATTAGCAGACGAACTTAAACAAAATTTTAAAGGAGTATTCTATAGTATAGGTAATGATTTATACCATAATGATGAAAAAGTATACTCAATCGATGGAGATAAAGATAGTATAGACTCTATAATTTCAAAACTTAAAAAAACTATTGATGAATCAGTAGTTACTGAAGGTTTTGATGCAAACTACTGGGAAGATTATCAAGAAGGAGCTCAAAAAACGAAAAACCCAACTGCTATGGTAATCATGCAAGACGTACAAGCTGCCGTTGAAGAGTGGAATGAGAATAATGAAGTTGGACCTGAAAATGAAGTAACACCGGCCGGAGAAAAGAAAGTCTTAAAATTAGCAAAAGAATTTGTTAAAGCAAAAGGTTGGATTTCATTCGATATTATCGATGCAATGATCGCTCAGGAATCTTAAAAATAATTCAAATAAATAATACCTGATGTTTTACCATGTCAGGTATTTTTATTATATTTACACTATGAAACACATTAACCTATTTGAAGACTTCTTAAATGAATCTGATTATGCAGAAGCAAGGGCTGACCTTTCACTAAAGGCATCTGATCTACTTGCAAAAAGAAAGGAACTTAGAAATAAAGTTAATGACCTTAACCAAAAAGTGGATGACCCAAAATCTGCAATTCAAGCCCAAATAGCAACCCTTAAAATGCAGGCTCTGGACCTTGATAATCAAAAAATTAGAATTAACGCAAATATACTTGATTTAAGTAAAAAATTAGAAAGTTTATAACTATGAAACACATCCAACTATTCGAACAATTTATTAACGAAGGAAAAAATGACTACGTTAAATATGTAAAAGACGCATCAAAGAAAATATTTGCACGTGGTGGTAACGGTCAAAATGTACTTGATTATCTAACAGAACTAGGAAAATATATTGATAGCACTATTGACCCAAAGGCAGACAAATGGTATGGTCCACAAACACCATCACTCTTCCAAGAACTAGTTAATAGTATGGGAATTGATGATATCGAACATAACAATGTTTCCGGTGTAAAAAGCAGCAAAAAACCAGAAGCTTTTAGAGGTGCTAGCGATTTAATCGCTGTTACCAATGATGCGATCAAACGCGCTAAAACTAATGGAGGAAATGACACTGGATGGGGTAAAGCCGCATTAGAACTTGCTGGACACCTTCAAGCTTATAAAGTAGGCGCTGGTAATCCAGGTCCTGGAGAAGACGGATTTTATACTGCTCCAACCTTAAGTACATTTACAAGATTGGTTGATGATATTGCAATGGAAAATATTAAAAAGAATAGAGTAGCTCAATAATTAAAATATGAAAACAAGAATCCTTAATTTTAATCAATTCATAACCGAAAGGTATGAAGTTAAATTAAATGAGCAATTGTTATTAGAGGGTGGAGCCGCTGGACACATGTCCCATCCATTCGATAATAATGACCTAACATTTGGAGACTTCAAGAATATGATTATTGGTGGACTTCAAGGTGAACTAAACTTTGAAGAGGAACCTACTGAAAAAACAGACGGTCAAAACGTTTTTGCAACTATTCAAAATGGTGAAGTTAAATTTGCCAGAAATAAAACTGAGTTGCAAAACCCTATGAGTCTTAAGGATTTCCAAAATAAATTTGAGGGACATGCTAGTAAACTAGTACAAGATACTTTCCAATTTGCAGCCGCTGATTTAGCAACCCTACTTGTAAAGTTACCTGCAAAAACGCAAGAGGAAGTGTTCCAGAATGGGCTGAACTTCATGAACATGGAGTTGATATATTCTGCTAACCCTAACGTAATTCACTATGACGTTGATGTAATTCAATTCCATGGCATTAAGAAGACTGATGGTGCTGGAAATATAGTTGGAGATGACAATAGTGCGGCAAAAAGTGTTAGTGGAGTACTTAAATCACTAAACGCTGATGTTGGAAGTACATTTACAATAATTCCCCCACAAGTTATTAAACTACAAAAAGATATAAATTTTGAAGAGAATCAAACTAAATTCTTAGGAAAGCTTGATGCTCTTAAAAATCGTTATAATTTAACCGATGCCGATGCAGTTGCACGATACCATGAAATGTGGTGGAGAGAGCAAATTGATGCAACATTCGGTGATTTACCACAAAATATTAAAGAAGGACTATTATTAAGATGGGCCTATGATGATAAAAAAACCTTAAATCTTCGTTCATTAGACAAAGAGTTAACTAAAGAACAATCTGAAGCTGTTAAGAAATTTGACAAAGAGGATGTTAAAAAGAAATTCAAAGAAAACATTCGACCATTTGAAGACCTTTTCTTAGAATTGGGAAGTGTTATCTTAAAGAATGCTAGTAATTTTGTTGCTGCTTCTCCAGATAAAGAAATGCAAAGATTGCATACTGAAATCAGAACTGAAGCTGACAAAATTAAACTTAATGGAGACCTTACTCAAATTGACAAAGTCGCAAAAGAACTTGACCGATTAGAGAGAATTGGAGGAATCCAGTCTATTATACCGACTGAAGGTATTGTATTCTCATACAAAGGACACATGTACAAATTAACAGGAACATTCGCTGCTATTAATCAGTTGATGGGAATTATAAAATATGGAAGATAAAATGAAACATATAAAACTGTTTGAACAATTTATTAATGAATCAACAATTAATAACTTTAAACCTGAAGTATTAAAGAAATCTAATTCATTAGATGAAACATTCTTTAAGAAATTAATGCCACTTACCGCCAAAACTACCGATACTGCAATGGAATGGATCTGGGATTTTGAAGGAGAAACTATGTTTGTTCATTTCCAATATTTTGAAGTTAAACCACTTGGCAATATTATCGATACTCCAAAATACAGAATACATAATGCACAGTATTGGTTGAATGATACCCAATTAGCGCTACAAGGTAAAAGAGGTGAAGAGGTTAATGTAACCAAATTATCATTTACTGATATAACAGACCCTAAAAAAGAGAAATCTTTAGGTTCGATTTGGGTTGATACTAAAGTTTATTTAGACGAGCAAAGAAGAGTATTTGAAGTAACAAAAAGTTCATCATAATTAAAAAACAAAGAGATGGCATTACAAAAATTAAGAGAGTATTTTAACGAAACCAATAGAGAAACTTTTATTGATATGTTAAAAAATAGAGTGTTAGTAACTGAGAAAGTTGCAGCACCTACATTTCTTGTTAAAAGAAATCTTGATGGGTTTGAATATTTTAAATCTTCAAATTCAGAAAAATTAAATCTAGTTGACAGAACTATTATCTCCTTATATGAGATTGCAATCAACTATATGCAGAGTTTACCAAGCTCTACTAAAAACCAAATGCCACTTGATTGGAGATTTGGATTTGAATATCTACCGGAAGTTAATGTATCTAAAATTAAATACGGAAAGACTCCAAAGAATAATTTAATCTTAACGCACATCCAGCAAATGGGAGAAGGCGATAAAGTTAAGAAAACAATAAATGACCCAGTTATTCTAAATAAATGGGCAAAAATTCTTGATGTACAACAACCAAGCGTAATTTTTGATGGCTATTTATCTCAATTACAAAGAGATGAACTTCTTGAATTACTTGGAATGAGCGATAGAGAATTTAGTGAATCATTTGACTATTTACAAGAAACAAAAGACAAGGTTAGTTTTACCAGTAAAGTAGTTAAACTTTTTAATCCAAATGCCTTTGAAACCGCCTTAAATGCTGATATTGAAGACGAATTTGACGGATTAGTTGTTAATTTTATCGACGAAAAATCAATAAAGTCTTTTAAATTAGAGGATTTTATCAGAAAAGGGGTTGTTGATAACTCTTCGAGCCACATGTATCAAATTGCAGTTACTGACTTCTTAGAATTTGCAACTCAATTTAATATCGACGAAATCCAATTAGAAGACGAGAGAGCAGATTATCGATATCTAGAAATAATGTCAATAATGTTTAATGAATATGTTGACAAAAATTCCTCAAAATATATTGGAGTTAATTTTGAAAGCGCTGAATTTTCATCAGCACAATCTTTTAAATTAAACTCAAAATATATTACTAATGAAAAGACACTAAAATTTGTTTCAAATGACATTTTAGCAGAACTACTTAAAATGATTTTAGGTTCTTTTAGAAAGAAAAGAACTAAAACTAGCGATTTAATAGATGATGACACTATGGCACGTCTAAATGAAATTATCGAAAAAATCAACAAGAAAATATTTGTTGAAAGTACTGATGAGAATGCAATATATGATTACCAAAATTTTATGTTGCGCGATAAAATTAAATCTTCAGTTAACTTAAATGAGGCGCTTAAGCTGACTCATGTTGAACAAGGAAAACAACCAGTAAATATGTTTGTTGGACGATTCCAACCGTTTACATTAGGACATGCTAAAGTTTTAGAGACTATTCATAAAGAAAATGGCTACCCAGTAGTTGTATTCCTTGTTAAAGCAAAAACCCAAAAGAAGGGCGATGAATTTAGCAGACCATACGACGAAAAGACGCAAATTGAAATGTTCAAAAACGTTCAAAAGCAATATACATTCCTTAAAGAGATATTTGTAATTCCAACTGGAGGTATTGATATTATGTTTAATGAAATGAGACCTAAATATGAACCAGTACTTTGGGGAACAGGAAGTGATAGAATGACAAGTTATGGTTATCAAGTTAATAATGATGCGTATAGAGACCAATTAAACTGTAGAGCTGATTTTGGACTTTTTGAAATTCCTAGAAACGACGATGATATTTCGGCTACTGCGGTTAGAAATGCCCTATTAGCAGGAGATGAGAAACAATTTCAGAATTTAACACCAAAGGCAGTTCATGGAATGTATGGTGAACTTAAATCTAAAATTGAAGATTCAATGGGAGTAGTTGCTGAAGGATTTACCAATGAAATTATGACATTCGAACAATTTATTAACAAAGATATATAAAACATAAATAAATATAGAAATCCTATGAATTTTAATGAATTCCTAAATGAAGGTAGTACTTCAACTTATGGTGGACCTGCTGGACTTACCAAAGATGAGACGTTTAAAATTGCTCAAAAATTTGCAGATGCTGCCGCTAGTGTTGACCCTGAAAAAGGAAAATGGGGTGTAAACAAAAGAACCTTAGAAGAGGATGGGTTTGACCTAGACTACAATGATGTGGAATTTGACGGTGGTTCATATAACATTTACAAAAATGGTAATGTTGTAAATATGGCTCTTCGTGAAAATCCAGTTTTAGGTAAAATAGGAGACGATATTAAAACTATTGCAAAAGGTTTTAAAAAGATGATGGCAAATGAATCTGCTACAAACGAGGCTAATCTAGTTCTAGGGTTATCAACTAACAATTATCCTGCTGGAACAATTGCAAGATATCGTATAGAATCCTCTGTAATTAACCTAAGAAAAGTTGCTGATTTATCAAAAGACTCATGGAAAAAATATTCAAGAGCATTTGCTGATGATGAAATTGGTTTTGAAAAATCAAGCGATAGAAAAGAGGCATTAGATGCTATTCAAAAATCATTCGATAATGGTAAAAATGACATTAGAGAATTTGGTTTAAATGAATCAGTAGTTAATGAAACTGGATTTAAAAAATCTGACATTAAAAAAACTATCGACTTTATTAATAAAGAAATTGGAATAGATCCAGGATATGCTCTAATTGGAGATGAAGACGATATTGAAGAATTTGACAAACTTTGGGATCGTGGTGATTATGAAGATGCATTTGACTTTTTAACAGTTGCAACAAACATGGAAATTTCAACATTTGCCGATGTTAAAGATGCTCTTAAAGAATCAGTAGTTAACGAAAGAAATATCACTATCAAAAGACAATACACTGATAAAAGTCCTGCAGTTACTGTAGGTAAAGCTGCTAAAATTCGTAACAGAATGCTAGAGGCTATTAAAGATGGTAAAGTTTCACAAGAAGATTTTAATAATATTCTTAAAGAAATGACTACAGATTCTAAAAGATGGTTGAGAAGAAATGCTCAGTGTTTTAATGTATCTGAGGATGGAATTACCCTATCAAAAACAGGTTCTAGAATCCTTAAAAATATTATGGTTTCTGAAGCCACTACAAAGGCCCCAAAGATTTGGGTTCCTGGAGGATTTGATAAAGAAATTTCAAAATACCCAAATAGTAAAATTACCAGAAAAATTGTATTAGATGCGGCACTTAAATGGGATGTTAATCCAGAAGATGCTATCAAGTATGTTGAATTTGGTTGGGTTGTTGACTTAGACGAAAATAAAAATAACAACGATATGAACACAAAATTTATTTACGAGTCTTTCGCAGATTTCGTTGCAAACAAATTAAATGAAAATACATTAAACGAGGCATTTAAAAGTACTAAACTTTCTAACTTGTTCTCAGTAGGAAGCGCGGGTACTAAAGACCTTGCAGGAGCATTCTATAATTTCTCAAAACTAGCACTTGACCAAATCGAGGATTATGACATTATTGAAATGGACCCTCAAACTGCACGTAAAGAAAAAAGAGCAAATGCAATTTACTTCTATATAGTAACTAATCAAAAAGTAAATCCATATATTGAAGGTAGTAATCCAAGCACTTACAATAATGGAATTATCCAATCAAATACTCTATTAGCAATGACCAATGGACAAAATGAATGGTACTCAACATCATATAATAATTATACAAAAGGAGAAACGATAAAAGTTGCAAAATCAAGAGAAGATGCAGCAGGTTTCGATAAAAGAGACAGTAAAAGATATGATGGTTCGGGAATTACATCTCTTACTAAAGTAGCTGAATTGGCTGATACTGCGTATGTTATTGACTTAGACGTTCTTAAAGCAAGATATTCTACATCATCATTAACATTTAAAAGAGCTGAAGATAAACGTGGAGCTACTGCTTTCCAAAGCGACAAAGACTTTAAAGCGGCAAACAAAGCACGTTATAATGAAATCTTAGCACAAAAAGCAGTTGCAATGCCAATCGATGAAGTAGTATTAGGAGCTATTGATACTCTTGCTACTCAAATTAAAGATGCTCTATCTGCGGGACAAAAGGGAAGATATGGAGAACTTATTATCGGACTAGACCCTAAAAATAGAGAAATCAAAATGAGTGATGCTTCTAATTTAATGAGAAATATCCTTGATGAGTACAATAGATATGTTGGATATGTTGTTGATGCTGAAAAAGAAGTTGCAACTGGATATAGTGGAAAATTCTACGAAGGTAGACTAAAAGAAAGTGCTAAAACAATAACAGATTACGTTAAGAAAGTAGACGCTAAAAATTACGCTTGGTAAAATGAAACACATTAAACTATTTGAGCAGTTTGTTGCTGAAGGAAAATCAGATGCTTTTCCGGAATACAACAATGGATATGCTCCTGGAGATTATAAATACATGAAAGAAATGAAATCTCTTCTTTCTAAAATTAAGGGAATTTCTGAGTATGACGATATGGACTCAACTACCCATGTTTATATAAAATCTGCTCCTGGAAATAGTGGTGTTGATTTAACTAAAGACATTCAAAAGGTTCTTAAAGGATTTGATGGTAATCTAGATTTAGATAATATTACTAGTAACATCGGTAAACCTGGAGAAACTAGTCCTAATGACCAGCAAAAAGGAATTGTTACCTATAAAATTGCTAAAAAAATTGATTGGTGGACACTTAAAAGAGCAGCAGGAAAAGAAAAACCTAGCACTGAAACCGTTTTAACTGACGATATTATTTCTGGAATTTTAGATAGAATGGCCCAAGTTTCAACGACTCAACATGAATTAGCAGACGTTCAATGGACTTCTTTAGAAGATTTACTTAGAGCAGCAGAAGACCACATGACTGCGACTAATTATAAGAAATTTTATAAAGAAATCAAGGCAAAATATCCTAAAATGAAATAAGATGAAACATATTAAACTATACGAACAATTTGTAAATGAAGCAGCCGCGGTAAAAGTTACCCTGACTCCTGATTTATTCGATGATAAAAACTCTACTTGGGGTATGTACCAAGATTTAAAAGATACAGGGTGTTCTACATGGAAAATCAACTGTAATTTATTAGCAGATTCTGATGATGATATTATCATAGGAGAACGTAATGTTGTTATGTTTTCAGTTAGTGTATGGGATGATGGTGAAGCAGTTGCTAAAATCGGAACTACAAACTCTCTTAAAAGAGAACCTTCTGGAACTTTTGGTAAGAATTTCACATTTAATGTTGAAGATTTTAAAGCCAATTCAAAGAAACTTTCTACCGAAATTGCAGATTTCTTAGTAGACAAAGAACACTTTAATTGGATTAATAAGAGCATCACATCAAATAGAACACCTCTTAAAATAACTCCTAAAGGAGATTTTAGTCAGGTAATCGAAAAACTAATAGAAGCAGCGATTAAATAATAAGATAAACGACATGAAAAAATTAAAACAATACGAGGAATTTATCAATGAATCATTACTTATTGAAGAGTATAAATTATATGAAAAAAAGTATACACCTCAAGAGAGAAAAGAATTAGAAAAAAATGGAGAAGCAATGCCAGGCGGTAGGTTTCCTATTAAAGATTTAACTGATTTAAGAAATGCAATTCACTATTTAGGAAAGAACGTTGCAAAAGACGGTGCAGATGTTGCTAAGTTTATTGCAAAAAGAATGAAAGAATTAGATGGATTAAAATATACTGACATGTTTTCATCAGCCCTAAAAAATTCAAAGTTAGGCGATGAAAAACAATATTTAGCATAACCAAAACTTTAACATAAATTTAACACTCCAGATTTTACAGTCTGGAGTTTTTTGATTATATTTACATATCTAATTTTAACAAAGAAATATTATGTACAAATTTAATCGATTTCCTTTATGTTCACTAGTTTATTTTGAAGCTGCCAAAATCCTAGGTTATGACGACAATGAAGCAGCCTCACTTGCACAAGGTAGAGCCGCATTTTTCGCAGCCGCTAAAATGGGTTTTAAAAATAAAAATAGTGTGGTTGATAACCCTAATATCGACCTTGTAGAATCTATTCCTTTTGCCGGATTTCCCGCGTTTATCTTACCTGCCGGAGCTATAGAAGGTGTTGATGGTATTGTATGTTGTACCCGAGATGGAGACAAAATCCATGAATCTTCAAGCCACTTTAAAAGTGAAAATAGAATTATCAATAACGTAGGTTCTTTAGGATTGGCTAAACTTAAGCAACACATTAATGATGAGTTACTTGCATTAGGTGACAAAATAAACGCAAATGACAAGGTTTATAAAGTTTACGTTAAGATGAGAGACACTGCTAGACACGAAAATTTTTACGAAGATGTTCTTTTATCCGCCTAAGCCCGGTACAATATTCTTTAAATCAATTCCATTAGAAAATTATCTAGTGCAATGGAAGTGGAGAGGATGGAGAATATGTATCAACCAAAACGGAGAATGTTTCACTAGAACAAAAAAGAAGATTGACATTACCACCCATTTCCCTAAACAATCATATGACTATCAACTAGATGGAGAGATTATTAGTAAATCAGAGGAGATAGAATATCAAGTTAAGGGTGCTATTAAAAGCGGAGATTATGAAATCAAGATTTTTGATATTTTTATTCCATCCAAACCGGATTTAAAACTAATTGAAAGGTTAGAGATATTAAAAAATGATTTTGGAATTGATGTCAAGCATGAAACCGTAAAAACATTTGATGATGTTAATAATTCACTATCCAATGCGTTATCTCTAGGAAGAGAAGGTATTGTACTAAAATTAAAAGATAGTGTTTGGAGAGCCGGAGAAACTATATCAAATATTGAACGAGATTGGATTAAAGTAAAAGCAAAAATATGAAAAAAAAGACAGCCAAAAATAATTTTGAAAAGACGGGTTTAGTTGATGCCGAAATTGTTGCTCATCAATTAATCCATGAAATAGAACACATGTGCAATTCTATAGAAATTAGTGGTTCTATTCGTAGAGGTGCGGAAGAGGTTGGAGATATCGACATTGTTGTAATACCTAAAGATATCGATAATTTTCTAGTAGAGATTAAGGGTATTATAGATTATGATTATGGAGGCACTAAAAAGGTATTTGGTATCTATAAAGAACGACCAATTAATATATTCTTAACCAATAGCGATTCTTTCGGTGCATGCCTTTACCAAACTACGGGTCCTGTTTTTTATAATATCCGTAAAAGAACCAAGGTAAAAGCAATGGGATATAAACTCAATGAGTACGGTTTATTTTGTAACACAACCGGAAACAAAGTTGCCGGAGACTCTGAGAATTCAATATTTGATTTCTTTGGTTGGTCAAGAAAAGATCCCAAATTAAGAGTGTGATATATAATAAAAACAAATTAAAATCATGCCAAGTACAAGTAAAGCACAACAAAAATTAATGGGTATGGCATACGCTCTTAAAAAAGGAGATATGGACCCAAAGGATGCAAGCAAAGAAGTTAAAGACCTTGCTGATTCGATGACACTTCAACAATTAAAAGATTTTGCAAGTACAGAACATAAAGGACTTCCTGACCATGTTAAAGAGGGAGAAGACCATGAAGTTGGAATGGCAATGAGTCAACTTAATGCAATTTCAAAAGCAGTTGGAGAATTACTTCAAAAAATTGGAAGAGAGGAAAAGGACTTACCAGGTTGGCTACAAGACCATATTTCCCAATCTTATAATTATATCAAACAGGCAAATGATGGTTACTATGAGTTAGAGGAAATGGTTTCTCCTGATAGTATTGGAGGAATGGGAGCTACCGCTCTACCCTCACCGACAACAGTAGGTTCTGGAGATGTTCCGAAAGGAGCAGGAGATGCAAAAGAAGAGGAGGAAGAGGAAAAGAAAAGACGCAAAGAATTCTTAAAGAAGTTTAAATCTTTCGAAGATTTTATTAAGGATTAATTAAAAATTGAAACAATATTCCAAACCTCAGTATAAATACTGAGGTTTTTTTAATTTAACAATGATGCAATATTTTTTTAAACCAGACAATTATGCTAGGTGGTCAGAACTGGCTACCGAAAAGATTAGTGTGACAATCGATTCGTGTACTACCCAGAGGCACATAGAATCTGCCAAAAGAATGATTGATACATTTATAATGATTACTGCTCTAGAGGATAATATTGAAACAGAGGAGCTAGAATGGATTGTAAATCTATATTGGTTAAAAATCTTTTTAAAAAAACAAACTCTTTTTGAAACAAAATCAAAACAATAAGTATAAATTAAGAACTTAAAAATAAATTAAAATGGAATTCTTAGAAGCATTAAGACAAGAGGACATGGTAACTGAAAATGGAATGGCAACTAATTCGACATCGTTGAATGCATGTGTTGACCTTTTCTTTAACATTGGAGCTATGAGAGGACAAGACAAACAACGTTTGATTGCTACTTTCTCTAAAGCATTTAATGAAGACCCTAAGCGTGCTATGAAACTCCTTTTTTGGGCTAGAGATGTTAGAGGTGGAGCTGGAGAACGTCAAGTTTTCAAGGACATTTTAGTTTATTTGGCAGAAAACCATGATTTGGTACTTAAACCAAACTTACACTTAATTTCAGAGTATGGTCGTTGGGATGACTTACTAGCCCTAGCAGGAACATATCTTGAAAAGGAAGCATTCACCCTAATTTCTGATGCAATCATCAACGAAAATGGTTTATGTGCTAAATGGATGCCACGTAAAGGAGCAGTAGCTGAAAAGTTACGTAAATTTACTGGAATGTCCCCAAAGCAGTACAGAAAATCTCTTGTAGGTTTAACTAATGTTGTTGAAACTAAAATGTGTGCTAAAGACTGGAATTCTATCGATTTCGGTAAATTACCATCTGTCGCTTCAGCAAGATACCAAAAAGCATTTGGTAAAAACGCATACGAAAGTTATTCAGCCTATATTGCTTCTCTTGTAAAAGGTGAGGCTAAAATTAATGCAGGTGCAGTTTACCCATACGATGTGACTAAGTCTCTAAATTATGGAAACTCAAGCGTAGCAAACGAACAATGGAAAGCTCTTCCAAACTATATGGAAGGCGCAAACGATATGATTTTACCAGTGGTTGATGTCTCAGGTTCTATGTCTTGCCCAGCAGGCGGTAGTAAATCTGTAACATGTATGGATGTTGCAATCTCATTAGGTCTTTATATTTCTGAAAGAAATGAAGGTCCTTTCAAAGATGCATTCATTACTTTCTCAAGTAAACCACAGTTACAAGTATTAAGTGGCTCATTGAGTGATCGCTACACACAGATGTCAAACTCTGATTGGGGAATGTCAACGGATCTTGAGGCGACCTTCAAATTGATTTTAAATCAGGCCACTAAGCATAAACTATCGCAAGATAAAATGCCAAATAAAATCCTAATCCTATCGGATATGGAATTTAATGCAGCAGTTTATACTGGAGGTTATAGTACTAGATTTAAAGGTGGAACTTGGAATCCAACTGCTCAGCAAATGATTGAGCAAATGTATGCTGACGCAGGTTACAAAGTACCTCAAATTGTTTACTGGAATATTCAATCCCGAAATGGAGGAGTACCAGTTGCATTTGATACTCAAGGAACTGCACTGGTTTCAGGATTCTCTCCAGCAATTATGACAAGTTTACTTGGAGGAGACATAGAATCTCCACAACAAATAATGGATAAAACAATTTTGAGTGAGAGATACGCTCCAATTGTATAAGATATATAAAGAAAATTGGTTCCTTACAGCAATCCATAAAAAGCAATTATAAACTACGCAAATATTGGAACCAGGCGGATCGGTACAGCAAAAAGTACACACACAGCTATGATAGCCAACGTATTACAGAGATAGTATCAAGTATAACAGGCAAATGGAAGTCTAACCAGGATAAAAAATAGACAAACGTCATACCACCCCAATAGGTGATAAGTAGGATGGGTCGAAGTTTAGTAGACGCTCGCGAAAATCAAAGCCGAAGACGTTAAACAGGGTTATTCCGCCGGGAAGAAAATCACGAAAAACGATCCCGTAATAATTTAATCCTGACAAAATTGTTAATAACTTTTTTAGTCAGGATTTTTTTATGTCGATTTTTTGTATTATATTTACATATCTAATTAAAGTGCATAAAAAACAAAACCAATATATAACATATAATACTTAAACGAAACTTATGAATATTTTAGACGAAGCAAGCGGAATTGTTAATAACCGCTCAGAAGAAGCAGACAGACAGTATGGTCCTTTCTCAGAAGGTATGGACAGAGCTGCAATGATTTTTAGAGGTATGACCGGAATCGAAGTTACCGGAGAACACATGTTTAAAGCACTAGTTGCACTTAAATTCAGTAGAGAATCGTACAATCACAAGCGTGATAATTTATTAGATGCAGTTGCATATATCCAAGGATTAGACAACTACATTAACGAAAAGCAAAACAATGGTTAATATTTACACAGTTTTAGATTCATTAAAGGGTAAGAAGATTGCAATTGATGATGTTGTAACTACTTATAGTTCAAAGAAGGCCAGCCATAAAAGTGCATGGGCTTTCTTATTAGCTAATCAATTAAGGTCCCTAGGACTGGATGCTGAAGTACTTACCAAGTCAGAAGATATTCACCAATATGATGTTTGGTTAGTAGCACTTCCAATGGAATTCCAAGGTTCTTATAACCTATTTGGTGGAGCCACTGACGAACCAGCAGAAAGGATTAAAAGATTTTTAGATTTTGGTGGAACAATATATTGTTTGAATCGAGAAATGCCAGATGTTGGAGCATTCGCGCAAAGTCGAATGAAATCATGTTCACCCTTATGGGCATCTCTTAATGTTGAAGCACTTACAAAGAAGAGTAAAGAAACCGAAACAATTGAATTGAAATTGGCTTCCGGAACTTTTGTCTTAGGTGATTCCCATTCAGTTTCAGTATACCAACCGGGCGCAAATATTAGCCGAAATGATGGTAAAACCCTATTTGGAGTTATGAAAGAGGGAATGACATCTTATATTCCTGAAGGAACTGACCATCTAATTACATACTTTGGAAACATTGATGTTCGTCATCACTTATGCCGACAAGAAAAACCAGTCGACGCGGTTAAAGCCCTTGTAAAAAATTACTTTGAGCACTTACAATCACTAGGAATTCAAAAGAATACCGTTGTAAAATTATTGCCTATCGAATTTGAAGGTCGCAGAATTCCAAAAACTGGGTACTATAAAGGTACTCCATTTATCGGAACTCAACGAGAACGCACTCAATTGATGGAAATATTTAACGAAGAGGTTGACAAACTCTCGGCTATATATAATATGAACGTAATCGAATGGCCGATTCATTGGTACTCAGCAGACCCACAATATTTTGCCGATACTTACATGGAGAAACCAGGTTCCGTTCACCTATCTAGAGAGTTTTACCAATATGATTTCGAGACGTCCGAAAAAAATGTTGTGCTAAAGAAAACTATTAACACTCTTTTTTAAAACAAAATAATATGAAAAACATTTTTTTAGATTGTGGAACCCATCTATGTGAAGGGTTACTAGAATTTCAGGCTAAAGGAGTTATTGATGATACATTTGAGATTCATACCTTTGAGGCAAATCCTGAATGTAAAATAGAAGAACGTGTAAAGAAAATACCCTTAAATATTACTCCACATAATGTGGCAGTATGGATTGAGGACGGATTCGTATTGTTTAACCAAGAAAATCATAAAAAGAGTAATTGCGGTTCCCCGACTGATGGACAATCCGATATAGATGGATGGGCATCTTCGATTAATGGAATAGGATTTTACTGGCCAGGATATGAGACCCATGTCCAAGTTCCAAGTATTGATTTTAGCAAGTTTGTTTCTGAGCTACCCAAAGATTCAAACATAATATGTAAAATGGATATTGAAGGTTCTGAATTCTCAGTCCTAAGAAAGATGATAGAAGAGGGTACAATTAGTAACATAAAGGAAATCTATATTGAGTTCCATGAAAGAGCTATGCCATCTGAATCTGTTGAATCCCGTCAAAAAATAGTTAATGACATTACAAACCTAGGTGTAGTAGTACATGAATGGTTTTAATTTGAAACTTTTTAAATAAAACTAGTATAAAAATTATAAATTAAATTTTAAGAAAAATGAACAAAATTAAAGTAGGAATTATCGGAACAGGAAATTGCGCTAAATCATTAGTTGAAGGTGTACAATATTACACTGAAAATCCAAATGATATTACCGGAATGATGAAGTCCGATATTGGAGGTTACAAAGCAGAAAACATCGAGTTTGTATGTGGATTCGAAATTGATGAACGTAAAGTTAATCAAACATTAGGATACGCTCTTAAACAAAGACCAAACTCTGCATGGGATATTGTTGACGTAATTCATTCTGAGGCTCCAGTTTATGAGGCTCCAGTTATTGATGGTTATGCAGCCCTTATGGATAACTATCCAGAACAAAATCGTTTCTTAGTTGACGAAAAACTAAGAAATTCTACGGACATGAATCGTACTGATTGGACTCCAAAAAAATCACGTGAATGGAAAGACTCAATCATTGCTAAATTAAAAGAGCATGGTGTTGAAGTACTTATTAACTACTTACCAGTAGGTTCACAAAAAACAACTGAATTCTGGGCTGAAATTTGCCTTGAAACAGGAATCTCTTTAGTAAACTGTATTCCAGTTTTTATCGCATCTGACCCAGCTTGGGAGCAAAGATTTATCGATGCTGGAATTCCAATTATCGGAGATGATATGCGTTCTCAATTTGGAGCAAGTATCCTTTCTCAAATGTTACAAGAACTTGCCTTTGAAAGAGGACATCATGTAAAAGCGCACATCCAAAGAAATGTTGGAGGTAACACAGATTTCTTAAACATGGAAGACAAATCTCGTCTAGCATCTAAAAAGATTTCTAAAGAAAACGTAATTCGTGCCCAAAACGAAATTAGAGGAATCTCAACTGAAGATTCATTCTTACACGCTGGTCCTTCTGAGTATATTGCATTTTATGGCGATAACAAAGTTGCTAACTTCCGTTTAGAACTTACAGGATTCGGTGGAGCACCAGTTCTTTTTGATGCTCAATTAAGTGTACAAGACTCTCCAAACTCAGCTGGAGTAGTAATCGATGCAGTTCGTTATTTAAGAGTTGCAAGAGAATTAGGAGTTGTAGGAGCATTAAGAGGTCCTTCAGCGTTTACTCAAAAAACCCCACCAGATCAAATGATGTTTGCTGATGCTGTTTATGAGTGTACTGAATTGGCTGCAAGACGCTTAACAGATTCTACAAGAAAACAGTTAGTTGCTAAAAAAGCCTAACAATCCAATTAACCCAAAGGGGAGAGAATAACTCTCCCTTTTTTTATCAAAACTTTACGCATGTTAAACATATTTAAAACCAAAAAACCAGTCGATATCTATGGATACGATTTTGATGGAGTAATTTCAATTGGAATAACTCCAAGAGCAACCACAGATTTTGTTATTACCGGAAGATGTATTGACGAACAAGACGAAATCCGTGCAATCCTTAAAGAGAGAGGAATTAAATGCAAAGTGTATTTTAATCCAATGACTCTTGAAGAACGTGGAAACCATACAGTTGCAGCTAGAAGGCATTCTGGAAATCACAAAGCAAAAACCCTTAATCGTTTAAAAGATGAAGGTGTTATTGTTTCACGTTTTTTTGAAGATGACCCAATCCAATACCAAATTATCCAGGAAAACTGTCCTGATGTTGAATTGGTTAACATTGTATCAAAATTAGTACAGAAATAAGATGAGTAGGGTTAAACTTCCTGAGTTTCCAATTTCTAAGTTAGAAAAAACTCGTCTTAAAAAGAAATACGTAAAAATATTGGGTGCAACCGAAGGTGTTGACGATAGTATGATTGGCGAAAGTATTGCTAATTACTTAATTCCTGAAATTGATTATAGGGGAATGGTTTGCCTTGACCTTGGAGCCAACATTGGAGCTTTTACTCAAATTGCGCTGGATGCCGGAGCAAGTAAAGTTTGTACTGTTGAATGCGATGCCAGAAACTTTGCAAAACTCGAGTCAACTTATAAAAATGATGATTACGTTGATTTGGTTTATGCTGCCGTTTCCGGATTGCCTAATAAAACCTTAAAAATATTTAAGTCTGCTAGTCAAAACGCACATTGCTCAACATCAATTGAGAGCAAAATGAAGTTCAGCGAATATGATGAGGTCGAAAACATACACCTAAAAAAGTTACTAAAGAAATACAACCCAGATATTATCAAGATTGATATTGAATCTGCCGAGTATACCCTAATCGATACTTTATTAGATTATGAACCTAAATATTTATTTATTGAATTACACGCAGGAAAACATAGGGCTGAAATGTATCAAGTACTGGAAAGATTAGAGTCGATTTATCCGCATTCAAGAGTGGTTCCATTGATTATATTTACCGACAATTTGATAGCGCACGACTGCTTCTTTAAAAAATAAAATATAAAATGACTTCAAATAAACAACTGCTTGAGATGGATTCTCAAGCACTGTTGGATTTAATACCAACAGAAAAAAGACAATTGATCCGAGATTTTGTTCATGAAATGAATCGAAGAGAATATGAGGTTCGTTTTGCAAAAACATGTACCTTTGATACTTTTAGACACAGAGAGGGTACTGGAGAGAACATCTTTGGCCATGGATTTATAGTAGAGGGACGTTCAGTTCCATACTTCCACCCAAACCGTTCATTCCACGATGAGATTATTTGGTTAAATGAAAATGTGTTCTACAATCCAGAATGTACTTTTGAAGACCGATTAATTAATGCAGCAATTGTAAAGTTCTATGGTCCGTCGAATACAATTAGTCTATTAACACACGACACTGGATTTCCATTCGTTAAATATGACCGATTGGTTAACGACGAGAAGTACGTTCTGCAGTGTATGGTTAATATGGAGAATGCAAGAAGGCGTGGTGAAAAGATTTATGGTACTACAGAATTACGAACAAGTCTACAGACCGAATCGAGAAATCATGCAAGGGTTCTTAAAACTCCTTATGATGTATTAATTGGTGCCGAACCGGATCCAACCAGACAGAGTCGAACAAGTGATATGTTTTTTTGGTTTACCCTACTAGGTCCACGTTTTGCAGAATTCTATGCCAAAAAACCGACGATGGAAGAGTCGTTTAACTTTTTAACATCACATCGAGGAATTGGAAACTATTATGGTTACCATTTTAGTACCAACCTTGCCCGAATGCCAGAAATCGGAACGCCAGACCTATTGCGACCAGGCAGCCTATCTGGAAATCTTAACGAAGACGATGACTTTGTTGCACCTGGAGTTGGAGCGATGACCACAATCAACTGGTTCTATGAACACTTAGGTTTTTCAATCTCGTCAGAAGTAGGAGCCAAGGTTATCAGACAAATCAGGGACACTCAACATGAATTCTTTGATTTTACTGGAGAAAATCTTGACTATTTAGAAACAATCACTGAGACCGGAAGATTTACAACGTTTGGTACAGAAATTAGTTGTTGTCAGTTTGGTGTATTTTTACGATTGAGAGATAGTAAAAAGATGGCCCTAAACCGAGCAAATGCTCCAATTTCTAAAGAACAAATTGGTGAATCATGCGAAGTAGATGAACCAACATTTAAAAGTTCATGTTTATTTTAAACAAGTTCAAAATTACCTATAAAACTATTATATAAAAAACTTATGGCAAATATAGACAATCAATGTAAAGACCTGGAAGTTAAAGACTTCTATTCAGATTCGACCACCCACCTGGCGGATATTATGGAAAACCAAAAGAAAATGCAGGAGCAGACTTATGGCTTTAATTTTGAAAATATGTCAATTAGAGAAATTATGAACTTCTGGCATGTTAATACACATGCAGTAGTTGATGAAATTCACGAGATGACAGATGCCCTTGGAGGTATTAAAGATGGTAGTGGAAATGCAGTTTGGAAATACTGGAAAAAAGACTTTTCAAAGTATGAAACTATGAAAATTAGCGATCTATCTGAAGAGGACAAAAAAGAACTTTATATGGAATGGGTAGACATACTACACTTCTTTATAAATTATGCGTCTTCAATCGGATTAGATGCAAAAACAGCTTACAATTATTACTTCGCGAAAGCAGAAGAAAATGTCGCAAGACAACAACGAGGGTATTAAATAAAAGATGTAAATGTTTTCATTTACCTTTGATATATAATATATGAAAGCATTTATATATCAATGGACTAATAATCTAAACGGAAAGAAATACATCGGATCACACATTGGAGAGCCTGAAGACGGTTATGCCGGTTCAGGCTCTTATTTTAAGAAAGCATTTAATAAATATAAAGATTTTTTTACTAGAGAAATTTTAGAAACTATAGATGGAGAAAATGTCTATGATAGAATTAAAATACTCGAAGAATCATATTTACAAAAAGTAGATGCTGCTAATAATTCCAATTATTATAATATCACAAATTCATATTATGGCGGTAATGTATATCAAGGGTTATCAATAGATGATAAAAAGAAAATGATAGAAGGTCGGACCAATGCCGCAAAAAATGATAGATTAAAAAATCCTCAAAAATATGAAGACATTGCTAAAAAGAAAAGTGCAATTCAAAGAGAAAAAGGTAAAGACGTTTATCAATTTACAAAAGATGGACAATTTATTGCAAAATATTCATGTTTAGAAGAAGCACATAAAATAACTAATATATCAAAAGGAAATTTACATTGCGCGCTTAATGCTAGCAGAAATTTTGCAAGTGGATTTAGATGGTCTTATAAAAATATACCAAATGATTTAATTCCACCTAAAAAACGTAATCATAAAAGTACTGGAAAGCAAAAGAATCCATCTAAACATATCAATATTATATATGTTCAAATAATTCAATGTGATTTAAAAGGAAATGAAATTCACACATGGAATAATAAAAATGAAATTCAAGAACATTTAGGTATTAGTGCACAAATGATTAATCATGCGATAAATGGTAGAGGTAAAAATAATACCGGAGAATATAAAGGATTTATATGGAAAAAAGGTAAACAAATTAAAACGACAAAATATAATTAACATGAACTTAAAAAACAATTATTAATGATTTTAGACATCGAACAGCGTGAAAAAGATGTTATCATTTCATACTACAATGACAAAGGAGAAGTAGCATTCAAACAATACCCAGTGGATAAATTCCAAAATTGGTATGTTTGTGATGACAAAGACAAAGCGGCCAGTCCAGAGTATAAAAACTGGGATGGCCGTCCTGTTAAACTAGGATATGGAAAACAATTCAATAAGTTTTCCATTCTTTATTTTTTAGATAATCTTTCAGAGAAAGACAAAAAAGATTTAACAGCATATAATATGCCAAAAACTTATTTTGTCGATATTGAAACTGAAATTGTTGACGGCTTTCCAAAAGCCGAAGAGGCCAAAAGTAGAATTCTTTCATTCTCAATAATTACTCCAGACCGTAAAGCAATCGTTTTAGGTTTAGAGGATATGGCATCGGATAAAATCCAAAAGATTCAAGACGATACCAATGAGTACTTTAAAGATTTTGATATGGACTGGGAATTTAAGTACCATAAGTTTAAATCAGAGTATGACATGGTGTACACATTCTTAATGAAATTCTTACCAAAGTTTCCAATGATGACTGGATGGAATTTTATTAACTATGACTGGCAATATATTGTTAATCGATGCAAAAGACTTCAAATCGACATCAAAGAAATTGGTATGACAAATTCAATCGATCATACTGATGGCCGACCTCTTCATATCGGAATTCTTGACTACATGCAATTGTATGACAAATATGACCGAACTGTAAAAGTTAAAGAATCCAACTCTTTGGATTATGTTTCTAGTCAAGTCTTGAACGTGAACAAAATCAAGTTCACTGGCTCACTACAGGACTTATACCGAGATAACTTTGTCAAGTACATATATTACAATGTGGTCGATTCAGTGCTTGTATACTACATTGACCAGAAGTTGAAGTCGATGGAGGTACTATTAACCTTGGCAAACATTACAAATATGCCATTGTATAAAGCAAGTTCTCCAGTGGCAGTTACTGAGGCGATTATGGCCAGAAAACTTGCCGAGCAAGGAATGCGAATTGGAAGCGAAGAGAAAAATGATAGTCAAAAAGATGGACAATATGCTGGAGCATTTGTAAAAGAACCAATCCTTGGATTCTATGAAGGTGTAAGTGCATTTGACTTTGCGTCACTATATCCTTCGATCATGAGACAGTTCAATATATCTCCAGATGCATACATCGAAAAGATTTATAAAAGTGAAATTGAAGAACGTAGAAAAAATAAAGAGGTTATTGTTTGTGATAATGGTGTAGTATATAAGACCGAAGATTCAATCTTAAGAAAAATATTAAGTGACCTATATGCGCAGCGTAAAGATTATAAAAAAACTTCTTATGAATATTTCACAAAAGCTGACCGGTTGAAAAAACTGCTCCAATAAAACTTATATATAAATTTCTAAAATAAATTATCACCAATGAGCAATATCTTCGAAAAACGAGTAAATATTTTACCCTACGAATACCCTTCTCTATTAGCATATAAAGACGCGATCCGACATTCATATTGGATTCACACAGAATTTAACTTCACAACAGATATTGATGACTTTATGACTAAAGTATCTGACGCAGAACGTGAAGTAATTAAAAGAGCGATGCTTGCGATTGCACAAATCGAAGTAAACGTTAAAACTTTTTGGGCAGACCTTTACAAAAGAATGCCGATCACTGAAATTGGAGATGTTGGTATGACATTTGCAGAGTCGGAAGTTAGACACAAAGATGCTTACGCACAATTATTAAGAATCCTTGGATTAGAAGACGAATTCCAACATGTAGTAGAGATTCCAGCAATTAAAGATAGAATTGCATACTTGACAAAGTATTTGGATGGTACAAGAAGTAAGGACAATAAAATGTATACGAAATCCGTATTGTTATTTTCATTGTTTATTGAGCATGTTAGTTTATTTAGTCAATTCTTTATTATGATGTCTTTCAACAAGGAGAAAAACTTATTTAAAGGTATTTCGAATGTAGTTGAAGCAACGAGTAAAGAGGAGGAAATCCATGGAAACTTCGGATCTGAATTGATTAACATTATTAAGAAAGAAAACCCAGACTGGTTTGATGAGGAATTCGAACAACTTATAGATTCTGCTTGTAAAAAAGCGTACCTAGCAGAGGTTAAAATTCTTGATTGGATTTTTGAAAAGGGTGAACTTGATTTCCTATCAAAAGAAACTATCAAACAATTTATTCAAAATCGTTTTAATAATTCTCTACAACGAATTGGAATGAAACCCGTATTTGAAGTTGATTTTACAGAAATTGAAAAATCTTTATGGTTTGACGTTGAGATTCTTTCAACTAAAGAAGGTGATTTCTTCTACAAAAAATCGATTGACTACAACAAAAAGTCTAAGGCAATCACCGAAGACGACTTATTTTAAATTTTAAAAACAAAGAATTCAGAATGGAATATGAAAAGAATTACTGGCTTAACGAAGACAGTAGAACATTTTTATCTAGAGGTTATATCACAGAATCTCCAGAGCAGCGAATTAAAGATGTAGCAAACACCGCAGAAAAACAATTAAAAATTGAAGGGTTTGCAAAGAAATTTGAGGACTATATGGGTAGAGGATTCTATAGTTTATCAACTCCAGTTTGGATTAATTATGGAAAAGACAAGGGACTTCCGGTTAGTTGTTATGGAAGTAACGTAGATGATACTTTAGATAGTATTTTAAATGGAAGCAGAGAAGTTGGAATGATGTCAAAATACGGAGGAGGAACTTCTGCATTTTTAGGAAACATCAGGGCAAGAGGAACTAAAATTTCGACAGGTGGAACTGCAGATGGTCCCGTACACTATGCCAGATTATACGATACAACAGTTGATGTATGTAAACAATCAGAGGCCAGAAGAGGAGCATGCGCAGTTTGGTTACCAGTTGAACATAATGACATTTTAGAATTTTTAGATATTGGAACCGAAGGGAATCCAATTCAAAACCTACAATATGGAGTTACTGTTACTGACGCTTGGATTGCTGAAATGAAAGCAGGAGATGCAGACAAACGTAAAATTTGGGCTAAGATAATTCAAAGACGTAATGAGTTTGGTTTTCCTTACATTATGTTTAAAGACAATACCAATAACAATTCACCATATAAAGAATTGGGACTTGAAATCACAGCAAGTAACCTTTGTAGTGAAATTCAATTACCTACAGATTCATTCAATTCATTTGTTTGTTGTTTAGGTTCTATCAATTTATTACATTGGGACGAAATTAAGGAAACCGATGCAATCGAAGTTTACACTCAGTTTTTAAACGCAGTTATGGACGAATTCGTTAACAAATCTTATAACATGCCTGGAATGAAAAGAGCATGGAGATTTGCAAATGACCATAGAGCACTAGGTCTTGGAGTATTGGGTTATCATTCACTATTTCAGGCTAAATTAATTAGTTTTGATTCACTTCAAGCAAAACAATTAAACTATGAAATCTTTTCAACAATAAAAGAACGTAGTGAAGCGGCTTCAAGATGGTTACATGATGAGAAAGGTTACCGTTCAATCCGACCAGGATACGCTAACACTACCCTAGTAGCGATTGCTCCAACGAAAAGTAGTTCATTTATTTTAGGACAGGTAAGTATGGGAATTGAGCCAATCAAATCTAATTATTTTATCAAAGACTTGGCCAAATCAAAAACAATTTACAAAAATCCTTTCTTAATTGAAGAACTTGAGAAGTATGGTTTAAATACCCCAGATGTTTGGGAAGGAATCTTAAAGAGAGACGGAAGTGTACAACATTTAGACTTTCCAACCAAAGAGGTTTTCAAATCTTTTGTTGAAATCAGTCCAAAAGAAATTGTGCTACAAGCGGCTCAAAGACAACATTTTATTGACCAATCACAGTCACTAAATTTAATGATACATCCATCAGTTTCGGCTAAGGACATAAATACATTATACCTTTACGCCCATGAGGAAGGGGTTAAAACTCTATACTATCAATTTAGTCAAAGTTCAGCCCAGTCTTTTGCAAGAGACATTCTTGAATGTTCAAGCTGTGAGGCATAAGAAACCGGCAATCTGAAACATGATTGCATTTTAGGACCGGGACTAGTTCACGGAGGTGTTAAGCAGGGAATTCGCTACTCCCTGCTTTTTTATGTTTAAAATCTAGAGATATATAAATAAAATAAAAATCTTTTGCAAATGATTCCAATCAAGCTTTTCGAAGAATTCTTATACGAAGAAAATCTTAAAAACAAATATGCTAAGAAAGTGGCATGGATTATGAAGTCTCATGATATTCATGCAACTTCAGGCGATGTTAATGGTCGTGAAAAGAAATACAATATTGCCGCTAAAGGTAACCTATTCTTGAACTATGCAACCAAAGAGGACTTTGAAGATGATAGCGTTGTAGTACCTGGAGATGTGCCAATACTTAATTATGGCGGAGCAGTCGACCCAGAGGCGATCGGATTCTTAAAGAATAAAGGTATTAACAACGATAATCTATACAACAAGAGAGAATTACTTCCACTTTCAGGAGACAAGGTAAAATTTGCCAAAGCAGCCGCAAAATTTGATTGGCTTCCAAAGACATGTTTTTCAAAAGAGGACGCAATTAAAGGAGACGTCGGTTTTCCAGTAATTGCAAAAATAAAAGATGGACATAGCGGAGTTGGAATTCAAAAATTCGACACTGCCAAAGAACTTGAAGCGAGCAAAGATAAATTCGATATCTTTTGTCAATTTATAGATTTTGCTAGAGAATACAGAGTAATGTTCTGTAGAGACAAGATTTTTGTTATTAATGAAAGAGTTCCGAGAATTGAAGATGACCGTTCGATTAAAACAAAAACTGCCGATGAGAAAATCAGTTTTACTTATGTTTATCAAGACCAAAACAAGGTCGACCCTAAATTCATCGAAAATGTGTTATCAATTTGTAAAGACGTTAAAACATTTTTAGACCTAGACTTATGGGCCCTAGATATTGTAGTAGACAAAAAAGGTAAAATGTGGATTATGGAAACATCATCTGCAACCGGACTTGGAAGCGTTAAAATGTGCGAAGTTTATAAGGCAATGTATGAAGATTTTTATGGAGAACCCTTAGATGACGAATTCTTAGAGGACATTTACCTAAAATATGTAGTTCCTGGGCATCAGAATTACTACCCAAAATTTAAAAAAGAAATTGACTCTTCTCAGTGGCCAATGGACTATAAAATATTAACGGATCCCAAAGCAAAAGATGGGTATAGATATTTTTTTAATTTAGATTAATAACATGAAAACAGGAATTTTTAAAACATCGCTAAAGGAAAACGAAAAACGTATTCCAATCCATCCGGCTCATATTGAAAGACTATCTGGAGATATACTTAAAGAACTCGTATTTGAAGAGGGATATGGAACTGATTATGGTTATTCAGACATTCAACTTGCACAAATGGGTTGTAAGTTTGCCAGTCGCGAGAATCTTTTTAAAGAGTGTAGTATAATCATATTGCCAAAACCCGTTGCCGAAGACTTAAAACAAATGCAAGATGGTGCAACCCTATGCGGTTGGACCCACGCAGTTCAACAGAGAGATATTACTGATATTGCAATTGAAAAGGGTTTAACACTTCTTGCATGGGAAGAGATGAACAATGTTAGTAAAAATTCTAAAATGCATACATTCTATCGTAACAATGAATTAGCAGGTTATGCTGGAGTTATTCATTATTTACAATTGGCCGGTCTTGATGGACACTATGGTGAACGTAAGAAAGTTGTTATTTTTGGATATGGTTCTGTAAGTAAAGGAGCAATATATGCCCTACAGGGAAGAGGTTTTAATAACATTACAGTTTATACTCAGCGACCTACTCACCTAGTTGCCGATAAAAATCCTGATGTTTGGTACAAAAACTTTAATGATGACGATATTTGGGAAGACATTTACTCCGCTCATATTATATTTAATGGAGTCCTACAGGACGTAAATAATCCTCTAATGTTTATTAAAGATTTAGACCAATTAGACCAATTACGTAGAAATTGCGCAATCATCGATATTAGTTGTGACAAGGGAATGGGATTCTTTTTTGCCGAACCTACAACATTTGAAAATCCAATTATCAAATTAAGAAGAGGTATTCAATACTATTCGGTCGATCATACTCCAACATACTTATGGAATGCGGCTTCTAGAGAAATTTCTGCCGCACTGGTTCCATACTTAAGTACTATAATAGAACCCCAAAAATGGGAGGATAATCCAGTTATCAGCGGTTGTATAGATATTAAATCTGGTGTTATTATTAATCAAAACATAAACAGATTTCAAAAAAGGATATATAAATAAAATAAAAAAAATTATGAAACATATCCAATTATTTGAAGACTTCTTAAATGAGGCTTCTGATGCAAAACCAGCAATTTTAGTTAAATTATACAATGAATTGGCTAAAGCTAAAAATAAAAAATCATTGACTTGGGGATTTGATGGAATGGAAGAATTTCCTCACGTTATTCAATATGACGGTGGATTAGAATCAGAGGCACATAGACACGAAGGTGAGATGGAGACATACTCATTCTATTTGAATGACGATGGTAAAACTATCCTTGGAATCTATGATTTGAATGGTTATGCTGAAGAGTTAAAAACTCCAAAGGATGCTATTACATGGTGCAGAGCTAATGAATAGTAAAAATATTATTTAATAAGGTGGAACCTGATCCGAATTGCCTGCCTTTTTTTATTGGTATGATTGGTTTATTTTTTATAGTCATGATATTTGACGAATTTAAAAAACATTAAACAAGAACCCCTCCTCAGGATAGAATCGGAGGACCTACTCATAAGAGTTTAACCTGTCAGTAATGACAGGTTTTTTTATGTGAAACAAAACCCCCTTTTTGTCTATAATACTTAAATAATATAAACAATAAATATGAAAATTAAAATTGACAAAGTAGACCAAAACAATTTCATCGGTTTTGTGAATAGACTTAAGGTTATCGATACCTTCATCTACTTTAAAATCAAGGATGAAGTGGTACAGGCATCCGCCTATCTTCCACAAAGAGATGCTGTTAAACATCACAGAGTTCCTGTGTCACAAGTATTCCAATTGGAAGATGGTGCTATTAACACATCAAAAGAATTAAAAATTGCATTCTTTGATGCGGGTCGTTTAACTGACGCATTTAAACAATTTGAATTTGGAAATATCCAAGCTGAAATTGAATTTGTAGAAAATGACGAGGATTTTGTAGCAACTGAATTCCGTATTTTCAACAACGAATTAGAGATTAAACTTGCGTGTTCCGAGCCTTCATTAGGTTATAAAGACCTTACAGATGCTCAAATTGCCGGAATCTTTAATATCGACGCAGCAAACTATGTATTTGACATGGACTATACTGCAACTTCAAAAGTTCGTTCTCTTTTTGGATTGGACAAAGAAGAAACTTTCACTATTGCAACTAACACTGAAGGTGTAAGAATGAAAGGTAAAACTTACAACTACCTCGTTACAGACTCATTCCAAGGTAACAATCCTGGCAATGTAACTCTTTTCAAAAAATATTTAAACCTTTTAGACAAAGAAGATTATTCAGCAAATGTTATGGATAACCGAGTAGTATTGCGCTCAAAAGATTCAGAAACATTACTAACTATCGCTACTTGCCAAACTGCTGAATAATTTATGACAATCGACGAATTAATACTAAAACCAGAGAGTGAGTTATCACAGGATGAAATTAAAATCTTGGTTGAGCATTATTCTATGTTGTCAGCAAAGTTCGGTGCCTATGAGCAAGCAGTAAAAGTAATGCTTAACTCTATTTATGGTGCCTTTGGAAACAAATGGTTTCACTTTTTTAATATAGACATCGCAGAATCTATCACCTTACAGGGACAGTCTGCGATTCTATATTCTGAAAAGATTCTAAACAAATATTTTCAAGAGTTTTGGAATAAAGACCGAGCAGTTCATGAGTTTTTTAACATTCAAGTTAAGAACAAATTGGTTCGACCATCAGTAGTTTATATTGATACAGATTCATGTTACGTACAGTTTGAAGAGATGTATGAATCTATTGAATGGCTTGGAGACAAGCTAACAATTGACCAATTCATTATGAAATTGTACAACTTCAGACTTAAAGATTATATTTTTAAGTGCATGGAGAAATATGCGGAAGCAACCAATACTGAAAACTTCCTCCAGTTTGAATTGGAAACTATTGCATACTCTGGAATTTGGTTGGCTAAGAAAAAATACTTGCAGAATCTCGCATGGGACGATAAAATTGGAATTGATGACAGACACCCATCTCTTAAGAAGGTAAAAACTATCGGATTTGATACAATTCAAAGTTCAACTCCAGCTCTCGCAAGAAAGCAGTTGACGGAGATTCTTAAACTGATTCTTTCAGAAAAACCTACCGCTTCTTTATTGAAGAGACTTGTAGATTATTTGAAACAATGTAAAAAAGAATTTCAATTAGCAAGTGTTGATGAGATATGTTTTAATAAAAGAACAAACAATCTTGAAAAATATATCGTAGATGATACGGTAGAATTTCAATATGGTTTAAAATGTCCGCCAAACGTAAAAGCCGCAGGTTTCTATAATTTCTTAATGAATCAAAATCCAAAGTTTAAGAACAAATATAAGATGATTGGTAACGGTGAAAAACTGAAACTATATCACTGTAAACATGCAACTTGCGAGATATTTGCATACCAACCTGGAGCTCACCCTTATGAAATTGCACCGACAGTTGACTATGAAATGCAATTTGAAAAGAGTGTTATAGACCCATTGAACCGTGTTTTAACCGCAGTTGGACTGCACACATTAAATAGAAACTTAATTTATTCAACCTCATTATTTTAATTATGGATATCGATATCGAAGACTTAACGCCAGACCAAAAAGAATACGTCAATCATTATAAAAGAATCAATAGTAGACTTGAGGTTCTTATGACGCAAATGGCAATAATACAAAATGAGACTAAAGTTCTAATAGAGGAACTTGAAGACCTCAGAAAAAAAGAAACAAAACAATACAAAAATGGCAAAAAATAAATTTACATTTGACGACTTAAATGCAGAACTTGCGGGATTAAATCCATTAGGTTCTGTTATGGACAAATCAGACTTTTCTGAAGTTACTGAATGGATTCATACTGGAAATTACCACTTAAACGCATGCCTATCTGGTAGTTTATTTGGTGGATGGCCAAACAACCGATCTTGCTCAATCGCTGGACCTTCAGGAACTGGTAAAACTTTCTTGACACTGAATTCAGTTCGAGAGGCAATTAACATGGGTTACTATGTAATCTATTATGATTCAGAAGCCGCAGTCGACAAAGACCAAATGCTAAAATTTGGTATTGATGTAACTAAAGTTAACTACCAGCCTGTAAATACAGTGCAAGAGTTTAGAACTTCAGTAACTTCAATTACTCAAAAAATGCAAGAGGTTAAAAGAAAGGGCGGAGATATTCAAAAGATTATGATTATCTTGGATAGTGCTGGTAACCTTGCAACTGCAAAAGAAATCGAGGATGCTGCAACTGGAAGTGAAAAAGCTGATATGACACGTTCTAAAATTTTAAAGTCAATCTTTAGAATTATTATGACTCCATTAGCTGACTTAAAGATTCCTTTCCTATTCACAAATCACACATACCAAACCCAAGATTTTATCTCACGACAAGTTGCCGGAGGTGGTACTGGACCTGAGTATGCCGCTTCAATAGTTCTTATGTTAAATAAGGCGCAATTGAAAGATGGAGCTGAAAAGGTTGGTATCATTGTAAGCGCTAAGCCTGATAAGAATCGTTTTGCTAAACCTCATCCAATTAAATTCCATTTAGATTTTACTAAAGGTATGAACCCTTATGTTGGATTAGAACAATATGCAACATGGGATATTTGTGGAATCACTAGAGGTTCTATCGAGAAGGGTGTTAAAATTCCTAAAGCAACTGCAAGAGGATGGATTTGTAAACACTTAGATGAAACTGTTTCAAACGCAGAATTCTTTACTGAAAAGGTTTTCACCCAAGAAGTATTGGAGAAAATCAATGAGTACATTAAACCACTTTTTAACTACAACACGTCAGCAGAAACTCTTGATAACGAAATCGGAGAGTTACTAAATGATGACTTACACATGGAATAATATGGAAGTAAATCTTAATCGACTAGATGAAGACAAACTACCCATAAAATATATTTTAGGCATCCATGAACAACTAGAAAGTTTTCCGGATGCCTTTGATATTATCCATGTATATGTTGTCGAAACTATGAAAAAACCAGACCGACCAAGAATCAATTTTACAAAACATTCATTGATGACATATCATGCATGCGGTAATATTGAAAATGCGGAGAAGGGCCTACAACAAGCAATTGGACTTGGTTTAATTGAACAAACCCACTTCGAAGAGGGAAAAGAAGCATATAAAATATTAATGAACCCGTTCCAATAAGAAACTTTACCCCAAACAGGCTTATAATCTAAAAAAATATATGAAATTCGGACAAGAACAAGAAAAAATATTCTTTAAGTTATCTTTGGCAAAACCAAAGTACTTAGAAAAAATAAAAAAAGGCTTTTATACTTCAGATGAAATAGATACGATGCATTTTCTTGCAACAAAGTTCTATGAGAAATTCCATGAGACTCCAAAAGCGGATCAAATGAAAATTCTTTCACAAAGTCCTAAATTTAAAGGAAAAGTTGATGAAAGAATTATTGAATTAGTTTACGACACGGATCTTACTCAATATGATGAGGAGTGGCTAGTTTCTACTGCTGAGGCTTGGATTAAATGGAGAACATTCGATACGACCTTAATCGACACAATTGAGTACATTAAAACGACTGAAGTAACTCCAGAAAATGCAGATTCTATAATCTCAAAAGTTAAAAGTTTAATCAATGACCGAAATTCAATTGTATTTAACTCGGACATTGGATTAGATTTCTTTAATCCAGAAGACCACCACCAAAAGAATGGTTCCAAAGTATCGACTGGATATAACTTTTTAGATAGATTACTTTCCGGAGGTTATGACAAAGATGGTTCATTGGTAGTTTATGTTGGAGAACAAAATATTGGTAAGTCTATTTTCTTAGCAAATGATGCTTCAAATTTTGTTAAAATGGGTGTTAACACTGCATTTGTTTCAGCAGAGATGGCAGCTCATAAAGTTCTTAAAAGAATTGGAGCAAACCTACTTACAATACCAATGAATGAATATGATGCCAAAGCCGAAAATAAAGACTTAATGAAAAGAAAGCTTGAAAATGTAGGTGATGGTTTAACTCCACCAGGACAATTATTTGTTAAACAATTTCCAACATCACAAGCAACCGTACCAGATATTGAAGCCTATTTAAAACAAATCGAAGAGGAACGTAAAATAAAACTAGGAGCTATTGTTATTGACTACATTAATATCTTAGCAAACCATAGAAATCTAAACTCTGAAAATACATATCTTAAAATCAAACAAATTGCCGAAGATTTACGTGCAATGGGAGTAAGAAATGGTTGGTTGATAGTTACTGCAACACAGATTAATCGAAACAACTATAATTCAAGTGATATTGGAATGGGAGACGTTGCAGAATCCGCAGGTCTTTCACATACTGCAGATTTAATGCTTGGAATTATTCAAGATGATATTATGCGAGCATCATTTGAATACTGGCTTAAAGTCTTAAAAATTAGAGATGGTGAAGGTAAGGGCGTTAAATGCCGACTAGATATTAATTATCAATATATGAGACTTACCGAAACTGACGATGTTACAAATTCAAACATACACAACTTATAAAAATGAGAACACAAAGAGATAAAATATTCGACAATACATTTGCTGAGAGTGAATTTGAATTAGACAGTTCATTTTCTTTCGATATTGCACCAAGCTACTTAGACAACCGTGACGAAGAGGATAAAATTGAAACGCAAATAATTATTACTAAAATCCACGAGTTAATTGAATCTTCTCGATTCAAACACTTTAATAACATCAATGAATTTAATGAGACTGTTAAATTAAAAAAGAATGAAATTAACGAAATCTATGAATTTATTTCAGATGAGCTCCGACCAAACCATTCAATCATTGAAGTATTTTCGGAATTGTGTGATTACTTTAATGTAAATCCAACAAAATTCTACCAGTCACTAGGAAACAAATTTAAAGAGGAGCTAATCGAGGTATTAGACAAGAAGACAAACGTACTAAAGAAAAAGCATATAAATAGATTATTCTAAATATGATTCAACAAGCAAATTTAAACAAGCCAGTTAAAAGAATTTGGATTCTAGGTGATATGCACTTGGGAGTCCGATCGAGTTCTTTGGAATGGTTAGAAATGCAAAAAGATTTTTATGACAACCAATTTATTCCGACCCTATTAGAAAATTATGAAGAGGGAGATATTTTGGTTCAAGTTGGAGATGCTTTCGATAATAGACAAAGTGTAAACATTAGAGTACTACATTATGCAATTGACCTTTTTGAAAGGTTAGGAAATATCCTACCGACCCACGTAATCTGTGGAAACCACGATATCTGGGCAAAAAAGAGTAATGATGTAAGTTCTATTGATGCACTTAAATGGATTCCAAATGTAAGTATTTACAAAGAACCTCAAACATTCCATTGGGGTGGACGGGAAGTCTTATTGATGCCATGGAGGCGAGATACTGAACATGAGATCGAAACTTTAGATGCTTACCCAAATGCTGAAATTGTATTTTGCCATTCAGAAGTTCGAGGTATTAAATTAAATAAGAAGGTTGATAATCACCACGGAACAGATTCAACATCATACGACCGATTTACTGCAGTTTATTCAGGACATATTCATTATAGACAGAGGCGAGGCCAATTAAGAATGGTTGGAACTCCATACGAACTTACCCGTTCTGATATGGATAACACTAAAGGATTTGACTTGGTTAATTTAGAAGACATGCAGGAAACTTTCTTTGAGAATACAATATCACCAAAGTTTGTTAAATTCAATCTAACTAATCTTTATAATACACCTCTTGGAGAATTTAAAGATGCTATTAGAAACAATTTTGTAGACCTTTATGTTCCATCGAATATTGCAACCACATCGGCTCTTTCGCGACTGATTAATAAAGTACAAACAATAAGTAGAAAAATTGACCCCAATATCTACGAACAAGACACATTCTTAGACGAGGATTCATACGACATGGACCAGATCGAGGACCTATACAAAAATTATAATATCCTACATCTTTGTAATATCTATGTTGATAATACTGTACATGCCGAAGATGTTAAAACGCAAATCAAAGATCGTTTAAAGAAACTTCACGATTTTTATGCGTATAATAATCAAATGGATTAAATATGAAAATACAAAGTATTGAACTTAAAAACTTTGCATCTTACGGTAATCAAGTTCAAACTATAAGATTTGAAGATGATAAATCTGAACTATTTTTAACACTAGGAAAAAATGGTGAAGGCAAAACAACTATTGCTAACGCGATAGTTTTTGCGCTTTACGGTAAAGTCGAAGGTGTTAAAATGTCCGACCTTCCAAATCGAATTAATAAAGAACTTTGGGTCCGAATAACACTACAATGTAAAAGTATTACTGTTGTTATAGAACGAGGACTTGCTCCTGGAATTTTTAAAGTACTCCTAAATGGAATTGAATTTGACAAGGCAGGAAAACGTTCAGTACAAGAATATCTTGAAGAGGAAATCTATGGAATTCCATATCATGTATTCAAAAACATCATTATTCTTTCTGTTAATGACTTTAAGTCTTTTTTAACGATGAGTAATAGTGACAAGCGCCAAATTATCGACAAAATGTTTGGATTCTCTATCTTAAATGATATGCAAAATGCTCTTAAAGAGGAGAGACGAAACCTCAAAAGTGATATTGATGGATTTGCTAGAGAATTGGTACAAATAAATGAAAACATAAAACAGGTTCAAATTAAATTGGACCAATTAATGGCCGAAAGCCAAGAAAAGGACAAAAAGAAAATTCAGCATCTTAAAGACTCTCTTGTTAAATATGATGAGAGTAAAAAGAAGTTAGAAGAGGCTCAAGGTAAAATTACTGCAAGTATCAAAGGTTTAAATTTAGACCTACAAACAAAACAATCTACTGAAACTGAACTTAAGTTTAAAATAACCGAACTTAAAAAGAAATTAGAATTGTATGAGAATAATGCATGCCCAACCTGTGAACATGAACTTACTGGAGAATTTCATAACTCTAGAAAAGACGAACTTGAATCCGAACTAAAGGATATTCCAAGTCGACTTCTAGAAGTTTCAAAAGAAGTTTCAAACATAAAGGATTCTATTAGCGATCTTAGAGACAAGGACAGCGCTGTTCGTGACAAAGTATCTTCACTAAATACAAACATTGCAAACTTTAAAAGGGAACTTTTATCAATTTCGGCAGCAATTAAAGGTTCTACTGATTTCTCCCACATGGAGCAAATTATTGCTGACTTTGAAACACAAGAATTGGAGAAAGGAAATCTAAAAGATACTAAAACAATCGACTATAATTTTTTAGAAATGGTTGAAGAGGTTCTTGGAGAGGATGGAGTTAAAAATCTTGCTATCAAGACTATATTGCCAGGATTGAATGCAAACATTGCAGCTATGACCCAGACAATGCACCTTCACTTCCACCTCAGGTTTGATGAGAAATTCAATTGTATTATCAATCACTTAGGGGAGGAGATTAATCCAATGACCCTTTCAACAGGTGAACGTAAGAAGGCAGACTTTATAATTATTATTGCAATTATTAAAATCTTAAAGTTAAGATTCCCACAATTAAATCTGCTTTTCTTAGATGAGTTGTTAAGTTCGGTTGATCAGGACGGGATCCATAATATTCTAAAAATCTTGAGTGGAGTAATTAAAGAGAGTAAAATAAATTGTTTTGTGATTAACCATACACCGTTACCTCATGAGATATTTGATAAAAAGATTCAAATTTTCAGAGAAAATGGATTCTCTAAGTTTGATATTGAACTAATAGAATAAGATATATACTTAATGGCAAACTATAACCAAAAATTTAACTCTGACGATAGTGTAATTAGACACATCATTATTGGATTTTTAGCCGATTTGAATGCTAAATTGTATTTTCATCGACAGTTATCTAATTCTGAAAGAATTGTCGTAGATGTTCCATTCTACTACTCAATAACTGGAGATGACCAGTTTCTGAGAGACCAGTTCCTTTTTTCAACGGCATCTGGACCTTTTTGTATGCCCGATAAGGCGCATGCTGACGCAAATTACGATATTGTACCAAGAGGAATTGTAAGCCTTTCAGGCCTTACTATTGATTCTGCTAAATTGGTTAATAAAAGAACCATGGGTAATTATACAAAAATGAACCCTGAAGGAATCGTAGAAGCCTATGTTGCAGAATTTGACATGATTCCGATAACTATGAGTTTTGATATTGAAATACTAACATCATCAACATTAGATTCTTTTAAAATAGTCGAAGCAATTATTAAAAGAATGTACAAATCAAATTACTTTAATGTTGAAGTTGGCCATTTAGAAGAGGGTAACTATAGAATTGCATCATATTACGCGCTTCCAGAAGATTACAGTATGGAAAGACCTATAGGATTTACATACGAAGACAAAGACAAATATAAAATAAGTGTTCCAATCGAAGTTAACTCATTCCTTCCAGCATTTAACTGGGGTAATGAACAAAGTTTTGGTATTAACAAACGATCTACCGAACAATTTGCAGGAAACCGAATGTTTACAATTGATACAAATGTGATTAATAAAACATCCAATGAGGAAAGCAATAGGGTTATCGATGAAACCGATTTTGATAATAGGTAAATAATTAATGATATATAAATAAAATAAAATAAAACAATATGACAACTAATATTCTTGCACCATTTGTTAAATTAGACGAATCTTTTCAGTTTTATGTAAGCGGAAGATTATTCGAAATGAGTGAAACAGAAATTAAGGAAGTTGAAGGTACTAACAATTCAACCCTAATTAATGCAATTAATGCATTTGAATCTTTTCAATTTACAGAAGATTCAGTAAGATGGTTCCATGGACCAAGCAAATTTATTTACAATTTAACTGAAGGAGTTTTCCAACATAACAATTCAGAAATTATTGGAAATTCATTCTCAAATCACGTAATGGCTGCCGGTCATATTAGATATGCTGAAAAACCAATTGCTGAATTATTTGAATCTCTTCCAACCCTATTAGAGAACTTTGTAACTCTTGATTTTGCTGCAACTTTTGAAGGAAATGAAGTAACTGTAAATCTTTTTAAATTAAACGAAGAAGTTTACGTTGCACGTTACAACAAAGCAAACAAAATTGCAAAATTCTTTAAAGCAAAAAATGCTAATGAAGCAGTTGAATATGTTACTAAAGAAACTGGAGAATCTGCACTTTCTTTCTTAAAAGAAATGGTTGAAGGACAATCTGCTGAACTTGCACTTAAAGAGCAAAAACTTGCAACTTACGAATCAATGATTTCTTTCTTAAAAGACCAAAAAGGTTTATTGTCAACCGCTGATAGAAGCGATGCTGCTATTAAAGAGGCTGAGTCCCTAATCAATGGAGAAATCAAAGTATGGGAGGACAAGATTGCTCAATTAGATGAAGCCGTTAAATTTATTGATTATAAATTTAATTCTCACAAAGTTCATAATCCATCTTGTGATATTATAGAAGGACATTTAGACAAAGATACTTATATATGTTATGGAATCTATGTTAAAGATAGTGGTTCTAAAAAGGTCGGACAAGAATTCATGGAGTACTATACAGGTGAAAACTATAAGTCAGGTTCTTTAAAAAGATCCAACTCTAGATATTATGAACCTGATACAATTCCAGCAAAATATTTAGCCGCTTGGAACGAGTTAAAGTCTAAATATGAAAATGAATACAAATAAGATAGTATAAATATATTAAATTTTAAAGGGGTCGCCAAGCGTCCCCTTTGGTGTCTAGACTGGAATTGAAACAGAATCAATAATCCATTATATAAACCTAAACTAAATAAATTAAAATGGCTAAAACTAAAAACTATTTAAACAATAAGGACCTTCATGATGCAATGAGTGAATCCAAGGAATTGGATAAATTAACTCCAACTGCAGAAAAAATGTTAATCCTATTGGCTGAAAGGGCTATCAATAGAATGTCGTATGTTAATAAAGACGATAGAGATGACTGCCTCCAGTTTGCAATGTTAGACCTCTTAAAATACTGGAGAGGATTTAACCCAGTCTATCCAAATGCATTTGCCTACTTTACAGAAATTGCCAAAAGAGGATATGCAAAAGGTTGGAATAAAATTCACCCACAAAAATACAAAGGTACTATCTCTATGAGTAGAACATCAGGTGATGATGATAGTGGCGGGATCTATTCTATTTAATGTCAATAAAGAATTTAAAACCAACCAAAAAATCCGGATTTAATCAAGGATATTTTAATCCCAAGAACCCTGAAAAATACATAGGTCCATCACCTATTATTTACAGGAGCTCTTGGGAATATAAGTTTATGATTTGGTGTGACATCAATGACAAAGTTCTTTGTTGGTCTAGTGAACCTGTTGAAATTAAATATTGGTCTAGACAGGGAAACAAACAGAGAACATATCACCCAGACTTTTACTTTAAAATCTTAAAACAGGACGGCTCAAGTGAAGAGTTTCTTGCTGAAATCAAGCCAAAAAATCAAATACAAAAGCCAACACCTCCGGCAAAGCCAACTAAAAAAAGTCTTGCGTCCTACAAATTTCTTACGGAACAATACATAAAAAATCTGGATAAATATAATGCTGCTAAAGAATATGCAGCAAGTCGTTGTTGGCGATTTATTGTCCTAACTGAAGATACAATTAAAAATGGGTTACATTAAGCAGAGAATAACTGAACTTAGCAAAGAATATGGTGGTAAAGTAAAGGCTTCCATTGCATGTATGGATTGGTATGAAGCTGGAATCCGTTCTAAAAGTCAAAATGAGGCTAAATTGACCCGAACCCGCTTTCAACCTGGAAAGATTTATGTTTTTAAATACGATCCAAAATATAAGAAAGAGCTACCATGGTTTGACCAAAATCCGGTAGTACTTGCGATAGAACAAGTTAATAATAATGACTTAGGAATTAATTTAAACCTGTTACCTGTTCCATTCAAGGAAAAGTTACTTGATGAATTATTTACTAAAATGAAAATCAAGGTAGATAAACAGGAAACTGATATAATTTCGGAAATCACTGGAGTTGAAGCACCTAGTAATATTAATGCACTTAAAGAAAAACCTCTCCGAATAACTTATGAGGGGATAAAATTATACCTTGAAAAGTATGGATATGAGTTTGCTCTGCGACAATATATACCTTCAAGAAAAAAGGACCAAGCAGTTGTTAGTTATTCAAAATGGCCGGAAATAGCACTATGTGATTTCTTCCACTTTAAGAATACTAATGTAATGAAGGTCAGATTGATGTTTAAAGACTATTTAAAAAAGAATATATAACTTAAATTAATATAATAATATAATGGCAGGATTTGTACAAAGAAATGGTCCATTGACTAAGCGACCGTTTAACCTAAGTAGTACCCTTAAGAAGTTATCTTCTTTTGGTATGTACTACGACGATTTGGTTCTTAGACAATCTCAAGCAATTGGGCCAGTAGAAGATGAAATTGGTTACGGCCAAATGAACCCAACTGGGCTTGATAGTGATGACATGTATGGCGCGTTTGCAGCCCTTTCGATGGCTGATACTACAATGCGTAAAAATATTCCATTCTTTGACCAAGCATATCGTGGTAAAAGAGACGAATTACGATCATTTGCGCAGCATGATGAGATTGAAGACATATTAGATATACTTTGTGATGAATCGATAGTATATGACAGTAAAAACTTCATAGCAAATCCAGAGATTATTGGAATGGAAGTTTCTGAAGATGTTCAAAAATATCTTAATAAAGCATATAGAGACCTTTACCAATATTTTGGATTTAACCTAGACCAATCAGCATGGTACTTCTTTAGAAAATGGTTAATTGATGGTTATCTTGCATTTGAGATTATTTATAATCCTGAAATGACTGAAGTTATTGGATTTAAAGAAATTGACCCAATCACATTAGTACCAGGTTATAACCATGAAGATGGTAAAAAAGTTTGGATTCAGTTTAAAGACGATCCAGTTAAACAAAGAAAATTGTATGATGCACAAATTGTGTACATATCATATTCTTCGATTACTACCGCATCAAGGGTTTCTTACCTTGAAAGACTTGTAAGAGCATTCAACTTAATGAGAATTATGGAGCATACCAGAGTTATTTGGGCTGTTACAAATTCATCTTATAGAATGAAATTTATTATACCAGTCGGTGGTAAATCTAAAACAAGAGCAAAACAATCGCTTGCTCAGTTAATGAATAACTATAAAGAAGTTGTTGATTTTGATTGGGATAGTGCATCCCTTACAACTAACGGTAAACCAATGTTACAATTTAACAAAGAATATTGGTTACCTAGTAAAGACGGAGAGCAACCTGAGATTGAAACCCTTGGTGGTGATGGTCCAGAACTTAGTGACACAGAATCATTAAAATATTTCTCAGATAAACTTAAAGCAGTTTCAAAAATTCCTTACAATAGATTCATGTATGAAGATGGTGGAGGAGATTTCAATCTAGCAGCCGATGGTATGATTAGAGATGAGATTAAATTTGCTAAGTTCATTAATCGTTTACGTAGTTCATTCCAAGAGATATTGATTAAACCATTATGGCTTCAAATGTGTCTTAAATTTCCAGAATTTAAAGAGGACGCAGGATTTAGAACTCAAATTGCATTGAGATTTAACGAAGATAATATGTTCGCTGAATTAAAGACAATGGAAATTATGCAAAAGAGACTTGAGTTTATTGGTTCAATGAAAGACTCGTTATCTACAACAAATCCAGTAACTATGGAAGAAACTCCATACTTTGACCTTGAATTCTTGGTTGATAGATACCTTAAACTTTCTCCAGATGATAAAGCAGCTAATGATGCTTATAAAGCCCGAAATGATGCTAAAAAAGCAGCCGAACCGGAAGAGGAAAATCCAATGATGGGAATGTAATTAAATAAAAATATAGATACAATGAAAATAATTAAAACATTTGAACAATTCACTAGTTCACTTCAAGAAGATGCAATCGACGCAGGAGAGGATTCAAAAGTAGTAGTTGATGATGTCTCACTTGATTCAGGAAAAACTATTAAATCTACTGAAATTTTAGGGGCTATTATGTCTTCAAAAAGTGAGAAAGATTTTAAAGAATATTTCTACAAACAATATGGGAATACTGCATTTACCGAAGAGGATATGTTTACTCTAGTTAAATTCTTTAATGATTACCAAGAGGAAGTAGCTAATAAAGAAAAGGATGCCGAAAAAGACAAAGGAGACGGTGGAGAAGAAGATCCGTTAGCAGACATTTAATTTTTAAAAATCTTCAAAAATTAACTGGATATATAATAGAAATATAATAAAATAATAATTATGACTAATAACTTACTGATCTTAGAAAGATCGTCAACGGAATTAGAGTTTAAACAAGAAGGTGGGACTTATGTTCTAGAGGGTATCTTTGGAGAAATCGATAAGAAAAATCGTAATAACCGAATCTATACTGAATCTGAATACTTACCTCAAATTGAAGCTCTTCAAGCAAAAATTAAATCATCTAAACTTTTAGGTGAATTAGACCATCCGCAAACATTTGATGTTTCATTAAAAAATGTTTCCCACATTATTGAAGAACTTACGTATGACAATAATACAAAACAGGTTAAAGGACGTATCAGATTATTAGATACTGATGCTGGAAGACAGGCAAAAGCTCTTGTAGATGCTGGTGTTCCTCTTCAAATTTCAAGTAGAGCAGCTGGAGCAGTTGAATCTAATGGAACTGTAAAAATCAAACAATTATTTACTTATGATTTAGTAGCAGACCCTGGGTTTGAGAACGCTGAATTAAAAAGAGTTAATGAAGCCTATGGCTTTGTTAATGAAGGAAACGACTTATTTATTTACGAGATAAATAAAGAAAACGAAAAACAACCAATCGAAAATATAAACGAAACAAAAATGGCAGAGTCTAAATTTATTACGGTTGAGGATTTTAATAAATACTCTAAATATCTTTCTGAAGAAATCAAATCTATTAAAGAAGGTATGAATTCTTTAACAGAAGCAGAGTCTACTAGTTCTCAATTAGGAACCCTAAAAGAATACACTGATTATTTAGCTAAGAAATTAGAGGAATCAATCGCATATTCTGAACACATTGCTGAAAAAGCAGACCAAGGTATACAATATGCAGAAAATCTTGCAGAAAAAGTTGACCAAGGTATTCAATATTCTGAGCATATCGCTGAAAGCGTTGATGCTATCAAAAATTACACTAACTATTTAGCTGAATCTTACAATGAAGGTTCAACTTCTTACGAGAACTTAATTAAATATACTGAATATTTAAGAGAGAACTTAGAGAAAGTAACTGAATATGCTGAGTACGTTGCAGAAACTGTAAATAGTAATCTATTATTAGAAGACGAAGCAGGAATCCCAGCTGAAGACTTAAAAGATGATTCTAAAAATGTTTCTCCAGAAGTAGTTGATGCTGATGGTAATGTAATTACTGGAAAACCAGAAGATGTTGAAGGTGAATTAAAACTTAAAGGTAAAGGAGCCGCTGGAGTTGAAGTTACTGAAGCAAAAGATGGATCTGAAGCAGGTTTACCAGCTGAAGACCTTAAAGACGGTACTAAAGATGTTTCTCCTAAAGTAGTTGATGCTGACGGTAACGTAATCACTGGAACTCCAGAAGATGTAGAAAAGAATTTAGAACTTGCTGGTAAAGGTGATGCCGCTGGTAAACAAGTTGATGCAATGGAGGCTTACAAAAATTCAATCACTTCTAAATTAGAAGCATTAGTTGAAAGTGTAAATGCTAAAAAATCAGATAACCCAACATTCTTTAAATTTATCTCTGAAGAGAAGGTAAATGAATTTAATGCCCTATCTACTGAAGATAAAACTAAAGTTGTAAGTGCAGTTGAAGGTAGAGGTTACCTAACAGAAGGACAAATATTAGCTCTATGGAATACTTCATTAAATGGAACTATAGAAACTCATGATGCACCTGCAGTTATTAAATTAATGCCAACTGAATACCATGATACTTGGGCTAAATGTTCTGAAGGTAAGAAAAACCAAATCTTAGCACAGTCTAAATATCACAAAGTTGAAACAGCTTACCAAGTTGCAAACTTCTGGCAAACTAGAGACCTTAGAGAGGTTGCTCCAGTAATGGAAAAAATCACTATGGTAAATGAATCAGCAGTTGAACCAACACAAACATTAGGTTATGATGCTACTGAATTAGGTGCAGAAATTGCAAAAAGATTCGCTAGATAATCATGAAATATATCCAACTATTTGAAGGTTTTCTTAATGAAAATAATCAAAAGAAAATAGAGAAAGCCGCTGATAAATGGTGGAATTCTTTAATGGAAGAACCAGAACATAAGCATAATAAAGGATGGGATGCTGAAGACATGGATATGTTTATTGACCACCTTATGGAATTAGGTCTGGTTGATGAAGATCGTGATGACCTAGAGGAAGTACGTTCAGATATGGAACAATATGTTGAAAATACTTTAGGATTCGAATTTGATTACGACAACTAATCAACATTATTTTTGGTTTTTTTAAAAATTTCAAAAAAACCATAGATATATAATACTATTAAAACAATTCGATGCTCAGTTAAGAAGCAAAAAACTGAAATTATGTCGAAAACTCGTAATATACGAAAAATATAAAACCATTAAAAAAAATAAATTTACAAATGGCAAATTTAATTAATGAAGCAGAAATCAGAGCAACGTGGGCTCCGATTATCGAATCTGCGACTGGTATCAACGATGCAAGCAAATTAGCTTGGATGTCAGAATACTGTCACAACCACAAATTATACGAAGATGCTTCTCAAATGACTTTAGGTACTGCTGGTAATATCTTTGGTATGGGTGCTACAACTTTACCTGGAAATACTTTCTCAGGTGGTATGTCTACTACAAAAGGTTCTGGTGATAAAGCTCCTTCTTTACTTCCTTTAGCAATGCAAGTTGCTGCTCAAACTATCGGTCTTGACTTAGTACCAGTAGTTCCTATGGCTGGTCCAATGGGATTATTATCTTACTTAGACTTTGTTTACGAAGGTGGTAAATTAGCTGGAACTACTGCTCCAACTTATGTTAAAGCTAACCCAGTTGCAGGTGTTGTAGATATTGCTGCTGCTACAGGTGGTTCTCCAGCTGTTCCAACATCTACATCTTATACTTACATTGGAAAATCTCGTATCGACGGTTATTCAATCTTTAAAGTAAATGGTAACCCAGTTGCTGCTAACGTTGCTGCCGATTTACTATTAGCTGTAAATGCTGTATTATCTCCTGATACTACTGCTACTATCTTAGATGTACAATTAGTTAAAGCTTTAGAGGATCACGTTAAAGGATTCGCTGCTTCTACTGCTTCTGGTACTCCATTCTCAAGAGAAGCTGGAGAACAAACTCCAGATAAAATCATGGGTCTATCTTTATTCTCTAAATCAGTTACAGCTGAAACTTTCCAAGTTGCTGCTGCTGTTACAAGAGAGCAAGTTCAAGATTTAAAACAATTCGGAGTTGACGCTGTTGCTCAAGTTGAAGCTGTTTTAACTAATGAATTAACTCAAGGTATTAACCAATACATCTTAGGAAGAATCAGAACTTTAGGTGCTCTTAACGTTACTAGAGCATTCAGTGCTAACGCATTCGATATAAGCTTACCTACTGCTGCATCTTTAAATGGTGGAGAAACTTTACCTTCTGTTCACAGAAGAATCCTTTCTCAAATCTTAGCCGCTGCTAACTTAATTGCTAACCGTGGTAGAAGAGGTGCTGGTAACTTTGCAGTATGTGGACCACAAACTGCTACAGTTTTACAATCAATTGCTGGTTTTGTTGCAAACCCAATGGCAAATACTTTCGCACAAGCTGCTGGAGCTATCTACCCATTAGGATCTGTTGCTGGAATCAACATATATACTGACCCTACAATGGACTGGTACGATTATTCAATCGCAGTTGGTAGAAAAGGAGACGGAAATGGACCTGGTATTGTATTCATGCCTTACTTAATGGCTGAATCAGTTCAAGCTATTGCTGAAGGAACTATGGCTCCTAAAGTAGCTGTTAAATCTAGATTTGCTCTAGTTGATGCAGGATTCCACCCTGAAACTCAATATGTTGAGTTTAACGTAACTGTTAATGGTAGCGCTACTGCTAACTTATTAACTTTAGCTTAATATTTTAAATTAGAATCTACATTCTAATTATACTTAAAGGGAACTGAGAAATCAGTTCCCTTTTTTTGTGATATATAATCTATCAAACAAAATACATTAAAATTATGAACAAATTTGAAAATTGGTATACAAGTATACTTGAAGAGGTTGCAACAGCACCTACCAACACCCTAGTTGGAGATGTTGATACGATTATAAGTTCACTAGGTACCCTTGTTAAAGAATTAACTGAGGAACTTAATGGACCTGAATTTAATGAACTAAACGAGGCTGATGCAGAAGGTCCAAGTAAAGTTTGGCAATGGATTTGGTGGATGCCAAAGGCCCGAAAAGCACAACAAAAGGTCAATAAGATTAAATTAAACATCACTGATATGGAAGGTGCTTCAGCAGATGCGCCAGATGCAGAACAAAAAGCAAAAATTACTGCTAAAGCAAAACAAGCTAAAGAACAAGCATCAGAACTTCAAAAGATGGTTGATGATAAATATGGAGCAAAAGGAGAACTTGTTAAAAGAGTCCTTGGTACAGAAAAAATCGCTGGACAAATTGCATCTATTAAAAGAGCAACTGGATTAGAAGATAACCCAGAAAGAATTGCATCTTATAAAGAAAAAATGGCAGAGCTTCAGGCAAAGTATAAAGAAGATCAGGCTGCAATCAAAGAACTTGAACCTTCTGAAGATGATATTGCTGCTGAAAAAACCCGTAAAAAAGAAGAGGCAGAAGCACAAGCTAAATTAAATAAAGACGCAGAAGCTGCTAAGAAAGGTAAATCTGAAAAAGATGACACTGAAGCAACGGATGATAAAACTCCACCTGCAACGGATGATAAAACTCCACCTGCAACGGATGATAAAACTCCAGCTGAAACTCCAGAAGAAAAGGAAGCTAGAGAAAAGAAAGAGAAAGAAGCAGCTGAAACTCCAGAAGAAAAGGAAGCTAGAGAAAAGAAAGAGAAAGAAGCAGTTGAAACTCCAGAAGAAAAAGAAGCTAGAGAAAAGAAAGAGAAAGAAGACGCTGATGCTCAAAAAATAGAAGCATTAAATACTGCAATTTCAGGACTAGAAACAAAATTAAAGGATGCAGAAGCAGCTGAACCTAAAGATGAAGAAGCTATCAAGACATTAAAATCTGAAATTGAAACTAAAAAAGGAGAACTAGATGCATTAAAACCATCTGAATCTTTAGTTAATAGAGCAAATGCCGCTGGTTTAAATGAATTAGCAACTGAAATAGGTTCTAAATTTAGTTGGCAGGTTGCTGAGGGAACTGTATTGCACCAAAAATATGATGCAATTATTAAAAAGGCAGAATACTCAAATACATTAAATGAGTCAAGATACCAAAATCTAAGTGTTAAAGATAAATTCTCTAAATTACTATAATTTCGAATTTTTTCTGGCAATATTTAAAAACTCCTTTTGTTGATTCAATAGGAGTTTTTTTACGTGTTCTTGAAAGGCAACTGAAGATTTCAGGATTCTACCGTCCACTGTTTTACCACCAAGAGTATCGTGATAATCAGGATGAACAAAGTTCTCTGCATTAAAGTTATTAATATTAGACCTGATAGGTTCACCAGAAAGCGCGCAAGTCCAATCAATTGTATCATAACTATTTGCAAGTTCCTCACTTTTCATAAGTTCTCCAGTCGACCAATCATAATAGTACCTGTCCCTTTTTGAATCGTTCTTATATTTACACAATTCAAAAATAATATGTAGGAACTGGTCAGATTGCGCTCTTTCTTTCATTAATGGATTCTCTAGAAGTAATCGACGCTGTTGTCGCGAGAGTCCATCATAACAAACACCATATCTATTCCTTGGATATGGTCCTCCAGTTCGACGAATCTTTGGGTATTTGTTATTAAAAGCCATACAATATTTATCTGAAACTTATAGGTACTGTCTTATATAATACTTATAAACTTAAACCTAAAAAATGATTCAAGCACTTTTTACAGAAAAATATCGTCCAAAGAATTTAGAAGATTTAATCCTTCCAGAACGTGTAATGTCGAAATTTGAAAATGGATTAACACAGAATATGTTATTAGCAGGTAGCCCAGGAACTGGTAAAACTTCAACTGCAAAGGCAATTGTTAACCAATTTGGATTACCATATCTTTATATCAATGCATCTACAGATACTTCAGTTGATGTAATCAGAACCCGAATCACTGACTTCTGTTCAACGATGTCAATCCTAGATGACCAAGGAAAATTTAAAGTGGTAATATTAGATGAGGTTGATGGTGTATCTGACCAATTCTTTAAAGCACTTCGTGCAACGATGGAGCAGTTTGCAAGTAACTCAAGATTTATTGCAACTTGTAATTACGTTAATAAAATTCCAGACCCAATCCTTTCCCGTTTTGAAGTTATTAATTTTGACTTTGATAAATCAGAAGAGAATGAATTGACTAAGAAATATATTAGACGTGTTTATGAAATCTGTGGAAAAGAGGGAATGACAATTGAAAAACCAGCCCTTGTAGAATTTGTTAAAAGAAACTTTCCAGACCTTCGAAGCACTCTTAATAAATTGCAAGGTTACAAAACACAAGGTACTCAAAATATTACACTCGATGACGTTAAGAAATTTAACTCAGTGTACAAGGATATGTTTGACCTGATTTTTAATCAAATGGACCCTGTAACAAACTACAAGTATATTGTAGGTGAATATTCAAATAGAGTTGATGATGTCTTACAGACACTTGGCCAAGAATTTATCGAATACATACAAACAGAAAAACCACAAAACGCTCGACACATTCCGCAAATTGCAATTTGTGTTGCAGAACACCAAGCACAAAGAACCTTGGTAATCGACCCGGTTATTACGTTACTTTCATGTACGTATAAAATACAAGAAATTGTAAGAAATTAAAAAATAAATTGATAAAAGTTTTTCCGTGTCAAAACTTTTTATTATATTTACAAATAAATTATAGAACTATGAAACTAGGAAAACATACACTTATTATCGATGGAAATTATTTTGTACATAGCAGACTTTTTGTACTTCCACGTCCTAAAAAAGAACAATTACTAGGAGACAGAGATGGCCAAGAGCAATTCATGCGTAAATTATGTATTGACTTTGCATCTGAAGTCAGAAAAATGACCCCTTTTGTCGATCAAATCGTAGTTGCAGTCGATTCAAAATCATGGCGTAAAGACCTATTTCCAACCGCAGAATATAAAGGTACTAGAGTTGCTGATAATTCAGTTAATTGGGAAAATGTATTTAATGTTTATACAGAGTTCCAAGATATTCTTGCAAAGCAGGGTGTTATTATACATAAAGTTCCTGGTGCCGAAGCAGACGATATTCTTTTTGGTTGGTCAACGCAATTAAACAATGAAGGTAAAAATTGTATTGTTTGGACTGGTGACCGTGACCTTATTCAATTGGTTAATTATAATGAAGCCACTGATGCATACACCCTATGGTACTACAATTCTAAACGTAAATTACTAGCATTTGAAGGTTTTGAAACCCTTATTAATAAACCTAATGAGGTAGAAATTTCTAATGATGACTTGTTATTTAACATGGGTTCTACTGATGTATTAAATAGCCAACTAAAAGGTGATTTCATCAACTGGATTGCTAAAAATGGTGTAGAAATAGAAGAGATTAATTGTGATGATTTTATCTTCTCAAAAATCTTACAAGGTGACAAGAGCGATAACATTCAATCTGTAGTTTCATGGACTAAAAGAACTAGCACAGGTTCTATCCGAAACTATTCAATCACTGAAAAGCAGGCAATTCAAATCCTAGAAAAATATCGTGAAATTGAAGGTAACTTCCACATTGACCATTTCTTTTCAGAAGCACAGGTTAAAACTATAGTTGACATGATTCATGAAGTTGTTGGTAAATCTACAATTGATGAAATCCGTTTGCGATTTAACCAAAATCTTGACTTAATGTTATTGCACTATAACACAATACCTGGTGGCATACAAAAAGCAATATATAATGAAATTGAGAAAGATTTTACAGTTGAAACACGATTGACCGGATTAACTCAGATGGAAAAGATATTAGAAGGAACCCAGTGGAATTCTAAAGCGGCTTCCGGAAGTGGAGCTCCTAAGAGTTTTGACCCATTTGCAACTCTTCAACTTGACAAAGTTTCTCAACAACCTGAAACTAAAAAAATAAACACATTATTTTAAATGAGCAACGAGGATATTTTAACTGAATTACTAATTGAAGCCCATGAAGAGGGTATTTTCGAAAAGGTTCTAGCTGAGGTAAACAAACTCAAGGAAACCCATATAATAACAAACAACGATAGACTTGAACTTTTTGAAAAAGCAATAAAACATGTTAGACGAAACAAAACTATTTGATTTCATAAAAATCCTATTCACAAAACCTGCTGAATACAAAAAAATAAGTAACCATAATAAGAAGCGACATCATTTCATGATTAATCGCTTCTTTTCGATTCAATACCCTGCAAATGCCCAATTATTTAATAAGAACGGGATTAATCCACTTGCAGTAATTGACAGTTGGTCCCTTGTGGCTGCCAGGTTTAAGAGTGTTCCTGGATGGATTTACACTAAGACCAAAAAGTCCGAAAAAGAAGCAACTTCTAAAAGCAAATATATACCATCAGAAGAGGCCATCTCATTCTTTATGGAAAAGAATGAAATTGGCAAGAGAGAATTTAAAGAACTTGAAAAATTTGCTAAAGAAGAACTTTACGCCTCACTTCAGAGGATAGAGAATTCGATGCAGGTATATTAAACCGACTATGCAACAATTTGAATTTAGTTCGATGCCAACGGCGATCGACGTTACCCTGTACAAATATAATTATATTGACAATAAATTATGGGCACAAATCCAAAACGACCTTGATTTTATCGAGCTTGGAAATGACTCAATAATGGTATCGTCATCTCAATTAAAAGTTATACTTGATAGATATTACCAGAACTCAATTAATAAAATTAAATCAGTTGGTTCCGATTTCTTGCATAAAGAAATTAATACGGTCTATTTTCTTTTCCAAATCCTATTAGAGATGGAAAATCTGCAGTACATTAAGTTTACACTTAGTAAAGATAAAAAGTACTCCAGAATTGTAGAAACTAATGGGGTAAAAATGATTCAATTTAGTTTTAAACTTCTAACTGCAACTTTTAGACTTTTTGACCTATATGAAGATGACGAACTTCCATTGGTTAACCAAATTCTAGAAGAGCTCGATGTTCTAGAGCCTGGAGTGCCATACACCAGACTTAATGCAAAAGAACTTTATGATACAATACTTTTTTATCTTGAGGAAAAGGACCCAGAAGATATCGAAGCTGGAATAGTTACCGACATCTTGGATATACTTGAGGCTAAAATTGAGAAAGAGGACCCATTAATCTTATTGATTACCGACTACTAATATTTTTTGAATATATAAAGAAAAACGTTTAACTATGAATTTCTTTAGTAATTTTGGTAAAAGAGAAGCATTAATCTATATTATTGTAGCACTTTGGGTAGGAATGGGACTTTTTGGAGCCTTTAAAGAGGCTAGTTTCACCGACCTTTCAATATATTTCGGATCCCTAACAGCATACGCTGCAACCTATATATGGGCTGAATCTAAAAGACCAAGCGACAAATCCGCAATCCTTAAAAAGGGACCAAATTCACGAAAAGAGGTAATGATATATGTTATTGTTATTCTCTGGGCCATCGCAGGATGTGGAGCCATTTGGTTTAAGGCAAACCTGGGAGAACTTGCACTTTATTTTGTATCATTAACTGGATTTGTAGCATCTTGGATTGCCGGAGAAGTTTATAATCCACAAGATGAGGTAAATAAAAATAGAGAGCAATAATGGTAACCAATTATACTGCAAATGAATATGGAGATTTTTTCGTAGCATCTATTCAGCAACCCTATCTTAATGTAACTAATGTTATCGACTGGGATATTGTTGTAGGTCTTAAAAAACCTAAAATGACCGGAAATGTTACAGGTTCTTCCGGATCCGTAAATGTTTACGGATATGCAACTCAATTTAACACAGCATTTGAAGTTGGAGATTCTATAATTATAGGAAACATTGTTTACGAAATTGATAATATTGTTAATGATTTTGAACTTTCTGTTACTGAACCAATTCAATTCAGTTTTACCAACGCACAATATTATACAACTCCGGATGGGGTAAACTTTTTTGATTATGAATTTAGATGGTCTCAAACGGGTGGAGTTTTTTCTGAGTTTGCAGAACTTAATCATGGAACCAATCCTGAAGATATTCAAGGTATAACATTTGACCCTACAAAACCACTCTATATTGATGTTAAAGCCGAAGTTGCTGGACTTGCAACTGGAAATAGTTTAACATTTCTTTCAATAGAATTTACTCTTGAAACAGATGCCGGAATTATCGAATCTTGTCCTAACTTCTGTACTGATTGTACCGACCCTTTTGCAATGAACGGATGTGCAAATATCCAAGTGACATGTAATCCGACAAATCAATTTAATCCATACAATCTTACAAAATCAGTTAAAATTTACAAGCAACTTGTAAACATTGTTAATGGAATCTTTGGACATGATGTTACATACTTTAGAACTGAACCAGATGCAAGAACAACCGATGTTATTCTTATGGAATATTCATTACATAATGTTGTCGACAAGCAAACAATAAAAATACTGGTTCCAGACAATGAATTCCCGACCGAAGCACATACTTATGATATATTTGGAATTGAATTAGCAGATTTTGAAATTCATATAACTGCTGAGGAATTTGAAACACATTTTGGTGCCGGAAATTATCCAAGAAACAAGGACTACATGTTTATTCCAATCATTAATAAAATGTATGAGATAAGTTCTATTGCCCTAGCCGATGAATTTAATAGAAGTCACTCATATTGGAAAGTTAAACTTGTTAAATATCAAGATCGTGGAGATGTTCTTAAAGGGCAATTCGACGATGATACTGATGTGTTAATAACTGGAATTGAAGAGGTATTTGGAGAGAGAATCCAAGACGAATATAAAAAGAATCTTAAGCCAGAAATCTTCCAAACAGTTGTTGATAAACGAGAAGACGGAATCCGCACCTTTGTTGATAGAAAACTACGAATTGCTGATTATGCCCTAAAAAATAGATGGACTGTTGTAAGCAAAAACCATTACAATTTTTTAAATATGGTAACTGGAGCTTCTGCTGTAGTTTACGAAGCACAATCAGAACTTAATGCTGGAAATGGTATGGCATTTACTTCATGGTTTGCACCTCGATTTGCAGCAAATTCAACTGGAAATTATAGATTGATTGGAGATACTAATAGTACCTTTGAAATAACAATAAGTAACACAGAGTTACTAGTTATAACCCCACAGGGAACTCAACCATTTACACATGGGATAACATTTGACCCTGCAGAATGGTATGGTTATGTTGTTAATATCAACAATGAATTCCTTCAATTGTCTGTGTCAATCTATAGTCTTGATATAACAAACAATAGCATGCTTCCTCAAAATGCTTCAAATAATTTAACTAATAACTTCACACAAACAATAACGTTAACTGATGAACTTGTTTGGTCGACCCCGGCAAAATTTGAATTAATTGCAAATGAAATGCTAATGACAAATATTAGAGTATTCGATAAACCTATTGAATTTGAGCAGCATTCAAATATTTTAAATCAATATGTTGTACGCGATAACCAGCATGCACTTATTGTTGATAATGCAATTCCAAGCATAGGATTCCAAAAATATGCCAATGCTCGTTAATTTCGATATATAATTTAATAAAACAAATCTATATGTCAGAAAATAAAAGCATAAAAGACCAAGCAGAGGATATCCGAAAAGAACTTGATGAATTGATTGGTGCTGGAAGCGGAGAAATATCTCAATCGATTGAAACTGATGTAGCACTTCCTGCAAGAAGAGAACAAAACCATGTTAGTTTTGCTCAACTTAAAGAGAGTTCTACAAAAAAGGCCAAGAAAACCATTACGGCCCTAATGAAGTTTTATTTGGATGAAGATATTATAGAGCGAGACGAATACATTCAAGCTAAAAAGAAGATGGACGAAATGACAATGAGTTCATTAGTCTATCAACTTCAAGCTGGAGAAAGGGCACTTACAACCCTACTTGATGCTATCGAAGATGGTGAAGTGGCTCCAAGAATGTTTGAAGTACTTGCAACACTACAAAAATCAATGCTTGATATTATCAAATCTCAAACAATGTACTTAATGGCAACCGAAGAGAGCGCCAAAAGAATTGCCAGAGATATTGAAATATACAGAAAGCGAGATAACATCAAAGAAATAGAAATTTCAGGTGGAGACCCAGGCTCTGGAAATGTTCAAAGAGGTACTAAAGACCTTATGAGAATGATCCGAGAGGGTATTGATGCTGCCGAAACGGACGTTGAAGATGTTGAAATAACAGAATAATATGGCAAACGAAGGATACGTTGGAGACAACAAATGGATCCCCTCAGGGGAATCTGAAAAGGATGCACAAAAACTAGTATGGTCAACCAAAATCATTAATGACCTTACAGTTGCATTGGATAAAGGTTATAGACCCCAGGTCAGCATGCCCTTCTATGAGGGTAAACAATTCTTAAGAAGAGGTAATATTGTATTTGAATATACTGAAGATGAACTTAAAGAAATTGCAAAGTGTGCAAATGATATTGTATACTTTGCAGAAAAATATGCGGTTGTAATGACCGATAATGGTATTCAACAGGTAAAACTGCGTGAATATCAAAAAGACCTCCTAAGGGACTTTCAACACAATCGATTTAATATTGTGTTGGCATCTAGACAGATGGGTAAAACCGTAACTGCCAGTATTTTTAATGCATGGTACCTTACATTTAACTATGACAAAACCACCCTACTACTTGCAAATAAATCTGAATCAACAAAAGAGATTATTGACAAGGCAAAAGTTGTAATTGAAAACCTTCCATTCTTTATGAAGCCAGGAATTATCAAATACGACGTAATGAACGTAAGGGCTGATAATGGTTGTAGACTGGTTGGTCAGTCAACTACTGCAAAGTCAGGTATTGGTTTTACTATTCACAATTTATATCTTGATGAGTTTGCTCACGTTCACCCAACGATTGTAAATTCATTCTATGAAAACGTTTACCCTACACTTTCCGCTTCGAAGATTTCGAGAATCAATATTACATCTACGCCAAATGGATTTAATAAGTTCTATGAAATTTATGCCGATGCTGAAAAGGGACTTAATGAATATAAAGCAACCCGAATAGATTGGTGGCAACATCCTGACAGGGACGATGCATGGTTTAAAAGAGAACTTGGAAACCTTGGTTCAGAGGATGCTTTTAATAGACAATATGGTAATGAGTTTACTAGCTCATCCAGTTTATTACTGAGCCCTGGTACAATGAAAAATATCCGAAAGAATGCCAAGAAATTTGTTTGGCATGATATTGAAGAGTTTGAAAATGCCCACATCGATACGGAAGGGTACCTTTCATTCGACCCTAATTTTGATATTGAAGAGGCAGGAAATGAAGAGAAATACTACATGTTTTCAGTTGATATTGCCGAAGGTAACGGAGGGGACTACTCGGTTATAAATATGTTTGAGGTCGAACCACTCCCCGATAAAGATATTGAAAACTATATTAATCCTGGAGCTATGTATGATTTCTTTAGACTTAATCAAGTTGGAGTATTCAGGAGTAATGAGCATCCAATCGAGGATTTTGCAAAAATCCTATACATATTGGCCCTAGAGGTATTTAATCCTGAAAACGTTAAATTGATTATTGAATTTAATACCTATGGAAGTATCTTATTACAGTACCTCTCAACAGTTTTCCCAGGTCGAAATGAATTTGAAGACGAGATGGTCCTAAGATTTAAACATCGACATGACGCAAAAGCACCAAAGCCAGGAATCCGACTAAAATCTGACAATAAATCAGTTTTTTGCCAAAACTTTAAAAAGTTCATTGAGATAAATCGTGTTAAAATAAATGATGTGCAGACAGTTCAAGAGGCCAGTCTTTTTGGAATTGTTAAAAATGGAAGTTATGGAGCCCAAATGGGAAATGACGATACAATTATGACATGTATTACCGCAACCGAATTTTTTACAACGGTAGATTACGCCGATTATATTGAAGAGTTACTAGATATTATAGAGCCTGAAAAGCACGATCTTATGGAGAAGATTTTATACAAAAATAATGAAACTAGTGGAGACCTTCAATATGACATCTATGATTTATTGGGATAAAATCCAGTTTAATTTAGATATATAATAAAAGAAAAAAAATATACTTAAAATTATGGCACTAAGTCCGCAATTATTAAATTTTAAGAGCTCAGGAGTTTATAGACTTGAGTTTGATAAATCTCAAACGGCAAATATTAACGTTGAGACTCTTAGATTAATGGTAGGTCACTCTAAAAAAGGTCCTTATAACACACCAGTTTTAATTGATTCAGTTGAAACTCTTACAAATGTGTTTGGAAACATTGATAAAAGTTTAGAAAAAAAGGGAATGTTTTTCCACAGATCTTGTATTGAAGCACTTTCAAGAGGTCCTATATTAGCCCTAAACCTTGAACACTTTACTATGGGAGATGTAGCATCTTACCAAAGTCCTGTAACATGTGGAGGCGCTGGAGCAGTAGGTATTACAGCAGATAGCGGTACTTATTCTTACCCATCGTTCTTTGATAACGATAAATTCATGGTTCCTTCAGACGCTGCTACATTAGCAACTATAGTTCCTGATGACGATCACGTCTTAAACTTTGTTAATATTAAACAAGATTCAATTACAATCATCGTAAGACAGGCTCAAGACGTTAAAGAATTTGACCTAACTGCAAGAGAATGGTATGGTGTTGGAAATGTTCCAGAATACTTAAATGAATTTGACAAAATGTCAGACTTTATGATTGATGTATTCGTATTTAAAGGAGAATTCGATGCTGCTGCAATGGTAAATGACCCAATCTACTCTGCCTACTTTACAGCAGACGGTTTGAAAAAAGAAAAACTTGCACAATTTGCAAACTTAAGACAAGTTAGTTTAATTGCACAATATACAGGTTCTATCTTACCAGGATTTAAAGACCTTGAAGGTAGAAACTTATACATAGAATCAGTTGTTAATGCAGAAGCTAGAAGAACTGGTTTATTCTGTGCAGTTGAAGAAAACATGGTTATGGATGAGCAAGGAACCAAAGTTGATTTACTAGGACACGTTTATAATGGTGCAAATAGTTATGAATTATTATCGCACTACGTTCCTGTTGGAGATAGAGACACTGCTTACGATGTAACAGTTGACAATGGTGTATTAGGAACTAATGCATTATTAAATGAATCACATTTTACAGTAACTTATGCAACAGGTGATGAGCCTGCCCCATTCCCAATTACAGTTGGACAATATGTTGATGCTGATGCAGCTAATAGACTTGCAAGAGTTAATAGAGTTGCAAAATCAATAGTCGGTGGAAATACTATTTTCACAGTTTATACTGATGTAACTCCTGATTACCAAGATAGAATTATTAAATCATATGAAGATGCTTCTCTAGTTTACAAAACTTTTGTATTGGCTAAAGCAAATATAACTGGAAAAGAAATAAGCGACTATTTATCAGTTCTTTCTGGTGGTAATGGAATCTATGATGCCCTAATCGACAAAGACATTATTGATTTTAGATATGTTGTAGATACTTTTACATCTTTTGATGAGAACGGATTAAACAACAAGAGCAATCTTTCTCAATTAGCAAAAGACAGACAAAATGCTGCCGCAATATTAAATGCTCCAACAATTGAAGATTTTAAAAAATCTACTGACCCATCATTTACTGATGAGAATCTAGCATTTGATACTGTTTATATTGCAGCAGGTGGTAATCAAGATAAAAACCCAACTAAAATTTATGCTCTTCCAAGTATAAATCAAGGTGCAAACTATGCGTTCTACTACGGACCTGGTTTAATTGTAAGCGACAACGGAAAGGACATTATTGTTCCTCCAGCTGCTTATGTTTGTAACAACTACATCGACAAGTACACGAACGCCCTTCCATGGTCAATCGTTGCTGGTCCAAGAAGAGGAGTTGTTGCTGGTACAAACGTTAAAGGAGTTGAATATGCATTTGATAAAAAAGATAGAGATATTCTAGAGCCATTCGGTTACAATCCAATTGTATTCCAAAGAGGAACTGGTTTAACTATCTTAGGTAATAAAACTGCTCAACAATCTATTAAATCTGCACTTTCTTCTGCTCACGTAAGAGAGGTACTTATTTACATTCAAGATGGTATGGCTGATATTCTTAAAGATTACGTATTTGAATTTAATACTGCTCAAACAAGACTTGAAATCAAAACTTTAGCAGATTCATTCTTACAAAGTGTTAAACAAGATAATGGTGTTTATGAGTTTAAAAACGTAATGGACTCTACGAATAACACTAACGAGGTTATTGATAACAATATGGGTATAATTGATACTTATGTAGAACCAGTTAAAGGTTTAGAGATTGTAGTTCATAGAACAACAGTTTTAAATACTGGAGAAATTCAATCTGGTAACCTATAATCGTGATATATAAAAAAATAAAAATTAATTAACATGGGATTACCACACTATAGTCAAGACCAAACGTCTAGAAAAGGTAGAAATTTTGAACCAATCCAGCCTAACCTGTTTGAAGTTACTGTACTTCCTCCAGCAGGTGTTGCAGATGCTCCACTACTTTTACAACACGTTAATTCTATCGGAGGATTAGAATTATACAAAGAAATTGCTGCAGTAGAACAAAAATACAAATGGGTTACTAGATCGTTCGCTGGTATGCCTGATGGAACTGCAGTTGATGTTACCATTAACTTCTCATTAAACTTAAATGAAGCAAATCAGGCTTATTTATACAAATCAATGAGACAATGGTATAACTTAAGATATGACCCGAACACAGGTACAATGGGACTTAAAAAAGATTACGTAGGTACTATTGTTATCGTACAGTTTAACAGAGCTGGAGATATTTATAGAACAGTAACTTTAGAAGATTGCCAAATTACTTCAGGTTTAGGTTTTACAAACGAATTAAGTTACGAAACAAAAGACGCTGCTGCTTTAGAAGTAACATTTAGATGTGATGCTTGGAAAGAAGTTTTAGCATAATTATTTAAAAGAGTATAGGGAATAATTGATTTGTTCCCTATATTTTTTTGAAACAAAAACATAATATAATGATAATATAATATATTGATGGATAAACTAACCAAGAAGTTACAGGTCCTATTATCAGAAGACGAGGTTGCTCTCATTAATCGTATAATACTTAGTGAGGCTATCGAAACTGGACAGCGACCAATTTCAATTTCCGCATTTATTAGAGATGTTATAAGAGCCGAAATAGACAAAAGATCAGAAACAATAACTAAATTTAATAAAATTGACATTAAAAAACTTAAAAACAAATAATTTATGAGTACAGAAAACGATTCAAATCTAGAAGAACAATATAAAAATATAGTTCAATCTGTAGAAAATCAAGAGGTTCATGAACCGGAAGTACAACAAGTACAAGAAGCACCCTTAAACCTAGGAAAGGTTAACATGGAAAGATTTACTGGAGAAAAAGCAGAAGATGCTGATTTCCACTTAGGTTATCATACAATTCCATTACTTTCGTTACCTTCAGGAGGTATGTTTTACCCAGAAGGAACTCAACTTTCGATACGTTCTGCTAAGGTTGCAGAAATTAGACATTTTTCAACAATTGATGAAACTAACGTTTTAGACATTGACGATAAATTAAATTCAATAGTTGATTCATGTACAAGAATTACATGTACAGCAAAACGATTATCATACAAAGACCTTTTAGAAGAGGACCGTTTCTTTGTTATTCTCTCTATTAGAGACCTGACCTTTCCAGAGCCAGAATCAAACTTAAAAATTGAGCACACTAGCAAGAAAGGTGAAAGACATGAAATTGAAATTAAAAAAGACTATTTTCAATACTTTAAAATTCCAGCAGAACTTGACAAGTACTATGATTCAGAAGCAAAGGCTTTCTTAGTTGAAACCAAATCTTTTGGAACTCTTGAAATGAAACCACCTGCTATCGGTGTTATGCAAAAAATTACTGCATACATTAAAGAGAAACAACAAAAAGGACTTAAAGTTGACCAATCAGTACTTCAAATCATTCCTTATTTACACAAGGATTGGAGAACATTCAATGATAAAACAATTTTTGAATTTGAAATTGAATTAAACGGATGGACAAATAAAAAATACAATCTAGTTTATACATTGGCTGAAAAGATGAAAGTCGGGATTCAACCAAATATGCTAGTACAATTAGGGGACGAGGAGGAAGAGGTTCCCATCAGTTTTCGTGACGGAATCAAATCTCTTTTCATTGTTCAAGATATCGCTGGAGAACTTCTTTAAAACGAAGTTTCACATATATCTTAAACTTCATATGCAACCATCGGAGCTTGAAGGTATGGAATACTATGAATTCCATTATCTTGTTAAAGACTTGATAGACCATATGAAAGAGGAGAATAAACAAAACCAAGGTCAAAATGATGCAACGTCTGGTATGATGAGTAATATTAAAATGCCAAACATGAAAATGCCAAACATCAGTATGCCAAAAATATAAACAAAGGGTCCCTAATCGGACCCTTTTTTATTTGGATATATAACAAAGATAAGGCTTATCTTAAAAAAATTAACAAATGTGACTCAAAGCAATAAACAACTTTCACTACTAACAAGCCCGTTACAGAGAATCGCAGACGCTACTGAAGCAACTACAGTTATTCTTAATAAAATAGCTGAAGTTATTTTAAGTGGGGCAAGTAGTAAATCCGGAGAAGCCACTTCAGATGAGCTTAAAAAGCAAACAACAATACTTACAGATATTCGAAGCATCTTACGGGAGCAAAATAAAGTATTAGCAAAAGGAGCCGGAGCCAAGGGTGGACCTGGAGGTGGAATGTTTTCACCAATGTCTGCTAAAGATGTTGGATTAACTGCTCTGATGATAGTTGGAGTTGCTGGCGCAATTGTTGGAGCTGCTGCGATATTCACATTAGTTCCAGTTATTACAATAGGACAGTTGCTTACAGTACTTGCAGTTGCAGGTATTTTTGCACTTATTGCACCGACATTTGTTAAAATTGCCGAAGTACTTAGTGGAAGTAAAGACCTTGCAGGAAATGCCAAAGGAGGAGATGTGAGTAGTCCAAAATCACTATTTGCACTTGCCGGAGCAACTACACTCGCAATGGTAGGCATCGCAATATCTATAGTCTTAAGTGGTGCAATATTTACCCTAATGCCAGTTATTACCGGAGGTCAATTCTTAACAGCGTTGGCGATTGCAGTTATAATGATTCCAGCTGCTTTTGCATATTCAATGATTCTTAAAGCAACCAAAGGACTTAAGAAAGAACAATTAATATTTGCCGCAGTTGCAATACCATTAATGGCGCTTGGTATTGTTGGAGCTGCTTATGCATTTATGTTATTACCTAAAGGAGATAATTTAGTGGCTCCAGATCCTATATGGACACTTAAGGCTGCACTTGCCATTGGATTATTTGCAGTTGGATTCTTTTTTATTATGAAAGCAATTAAAGGTGCACAAACTAAAGACATTGTTTTTGGTTCGCTTGCAATTCCATTAATCGCTGTTGCAATTGTTTTAATTGCATATATTTTTATGGCCCTTCCTAAGGGTGATAATTTAATGGCTCCAGACCCTATATGGACTCTTAAATCGGCTCTTGCCATTGGACTATTTGCAGTTGGTTTCTATTTTATTATGAGAGCAATTCAAGGAGCTTCACTTAGAGATATTTTATTTGGAGCAATCGCTATTCCAGTTATGGCAATTGGTATTGTCTTAACCGCATGGATTTTTATGGCATTGCCAAAAGATTCAGTTGCACCGGATCCGATGTGGGTTCTTAAAGCAGGTTTTGCAATGCTTATTTTTGCAATTCCTTTTTATATAATTTCAAGAGCAATTCAAGGAATGACTCTTAAAGAAATGTTATTTATGGCGCTTGCAATTCCAATTATTGCATTTGGAGTTCTTGCAACCGCATGGATTTTCCAAGGACTTGCTGGAATTCAATTTGTAGCACCTGAACCGATGTGGACTCTTAAAGCCGCACTTGCTATTGTCCTATTTGGAGCAATGATATATCTTTCAAGTAAAACTATTGGAAAACTAAGTATAGGTGACATGCTTAAATCCTTACTAGGTGTTGTAGTTGCGTCGTTTGCAGTAATCGCAGTTGCCTGGTTATTTTCAATATTACCTAGTACATTTACTGCACCTCCATTAGAATGGACCCTAGCCGCCGCAGTTGCAATTGGAGCGTTTGGAACTGTTATTGCAGCCGTTGGTATAGCAGTTCAGGCATTGACGCCTGCAACACTTCTTATGGGAGCCTTAGGTATTATTGTTATTGCAATTGTAATCGTGGCAGTTGGTTGGATTCTTTCCCTATTAGAAGGCGCAATGCCAGCACTTAAAACAGTTGCTGGAGGATTTGTCGATATTATAATGATGCCAATCAATGCAATTATAACCGCATTTTCTCGATTTAAAAATGAAATTGGAATTGAAAACATGATTCCCCTTGCAGTTGGTGTAGCCGCTCTTGGTGGAGCATGGTTGATATTTTCTGCCGCAGTAGCCGGTGGAGATGTTGCAGGACTTCTTGGTTCGGCAGCTGGAGCAGTTGGAGCAATCTTTGATGGTATTGCCTCTCTTTTTGGAGGAGATACTCCATCACCGCTGGATATATTAAAAGAACTTGCAATACTTGGACCTCAAATTCAAACACTAGCAGTCCCACTTACTGCAGTTGGTACCGCATTTGCAATGATTAACAAATCAGCAGCTGGAGTTTCCAAAGCATTCGAAAGCGTTACAACTTTTGTTGAAGATACTGATTCTGGCGATTTAGCGGCCGATGCAAAATCATTAACAAGTATTGCAAACTCCTATACTAAGATTTCGAATGCTAGCCGAACCCTAAACGTAAAGGCAATTGAAACTACTACAAATATGTTTAAGGCCCTTACGGATCTTGCCAAGAATAATGGAGAATCTGCAATGGGAATCTTAGCAGATAAATTACTTGTAGCGGTTAAAGAACTTACGGCAGCCGCCGGAAATCTTGAAGCCAGTGTTGCAAAACAAGGAGACGCTACAAGTGGAATCGGAGACGCAGTTTCTGGAGCAATAGATTCAGTTAAAGAAACTGTTACTGGAGTTAAAAAAGAAGTAGGTAAAATGACTGCCGATGCAAAAGGAGCTATGGACCTGACACCACTTATTGATGCAATAACAAAATTAGAAGAACGTTTCGATACATTTATTACTGTTAAAATAAAACAGTAAACAAATCCAACATTTTTTATATAATATTTAAGTTCTTTGAAAGGGGTTAAATAAAAACTATAAATTATGATAGAACAAATTTTAGCATTTGTTTTAGGTGCCGGCACAGGTTTCCTTATTTGGGGAGTTGTGTTAGCGTTTATGACAGCAAGAAAATTAAAAGGGGTACAAGAAGAGTTACCAAACATTTATGCATGTATAGACAACCTTAGTGAGGAATTACATCGCAGAATTGACCAAGAAATTAGTAGAACCGACGAATTATACAGGGATTCTATTAAGCACACTGATTCTAGAGTCGATAAATTAGAATCAAAATTCGAATCAAAATTTGACAATTTAGGTGATATTCCATTACAATTATCTGAATTACGTCAAAGAATAAATAACACTATTGAATTAGTAAATGACATAACGGGACTTACCGTTAAGAAAAAATAAACCAAATCCCCTTTCAAATAACTTTTAAACCTTTAAAAACTTTAAATATGAAATACCTTTATTTTAGTGCACCATGGTGTGGACCTTGTAAACAATTAGCACCAAAAATGGAATTGGTTGCTGAAACGGTTGCTGTTGAAAAAATCCTTGTGGATTCAGACGCAGAAACAACTCAAAAGTATGGAATCCGAAATATTCCAACTGTAGTATTAATTGATGATAATGGAGTTGAGCTTGAAAGAATTGTAGGAGCTCATCCAGTTGAATTCTATCTTGAAAAATTTGAAAATCATGTTAAGTAGAGAATCAATTGTTCAGAGATTATTAGATGAGAAACTTATAACAGTTGAAGAGGCAGTTGTCTTATTAAAAACTGAAGTTACTAAATGGTTGCCAAACCCAAGTAGTCCAGGTATTACAACACCATGGATTGGACCAGGACAGCCATATCAACCTTACACTGCGCCGAGTACACCAATTAATCCAATGTACCCTCATTGTGATTGGACTGTGCGACCAGAAACTATGCCATATTATGGAAGTTGGCCATCACATACAGGAACTACAAATCCTAATAACTTTGCATGCACAACAAACGAAAATTGGGCTGCTAAATAAAAAAGCCAGGGTTATTTACCCTGGCCTTTGTATGGTTTTTTGTATTTTTGAGCTCCTTTATTCTTAGTGCTTTTAGTTTTTGCATGAACCCCTTTTCTTTTCTTTTTTGGAGTTGCAGTAAAAGCACCTCCGGTAGTTGGTTTTGCCATGATGTATGGATATTTTTAGTTTAGATTATTTATCTAAACTTTCCTAAAAAAATCATTGAAAACATTTTACCGTGTCAGGTTTTTTGTTTATATTTACACTATAATTAAAATATATAGAATATGAAGAAAATTAAACTATATGAACAATACTTAGAGGAGAGAAGTGGAGAACTTTTCAATCCTAAGAAAAATAAACCAGTTGTGGTTAAACCGACTAAAGACCCAGAACTGGAAAAGGAATTCTTTAATCTTATTAGTACAGCCTATGCTGAGATTGGAGGACACATAAAGGTTCAATCACCAGAAGATGTATTTAAAGACCCTGATTGGAACTATTGGGAAGGAATAGATATTCACGGTACCAATGATTTTGATGTTATCATGTTTGGTGAAAAAACCCGTTTTGGACTTAAATTCTCAGGAGTTGGCCATGATGGAACTCAAGACGCCAAAAGAGATTACATGGATAGAAGAGGAAAAGAATTAAAACAACTTGGATATTACATAGAAGTTTCTGGTAAAATTGCCGAAATCTTAATCAATAAGTACCAAGTTCCTATTGTAACTGACCAGGCTGAAGTAGAGAAGGTATTGGGTAAGAAAGTTGATTGGATTGGAAACTTAAATGGTGCAACCGGAGAGGGATGGTACAGCCGAACTATAGGTGGAGGAGCTCATGAAAAGATAATGTTAGGTAGACCAAAAGTATAATATGAAAGCACTATTTTTACATGGTCTTGAAAGTAAAGCCAAAAGTCAAAAGTCAGAGTTCTTAGCAAAGTTTGATGCCGAATGTCCCGCAATGGACTACAAAAATCCTGGAATGTTTAATGAAATCTTAGTAAAAGTACAAAATGACAGGCCAGATGTTTTAATTGGAAGTTCGATGGGAGGATGGTTTGCATATTGTCTTTCAACAATCACTGGAATTCCAACTATTCTTTTTAACCCAGCAGTTCATAGTCGTTCAATGGAGCCGAATGTTCAAATAGGAAGTTTAAAAGCAAATCATACCGTTATTCTTGGAAAGAAAGATGAACTAATTAACCCTGAAGAGACACTTGAATGGATTAAAAAGAATCCAGGAAATTTTAATGTTCACTTTGAGAACAATGGACACCAAACTCCAATAAACATATTTAAGAAATATGTCCTGAATTCTGGTTATCTTAATGAGATGCAGAGAATTAAAATGTTTGAGGAATTCAAAAACCTAGATTAAAAACTTTAACATAATTTTAACACTCCAGATTTTACCGTCTGGAGTTTTTTGTTTATATTTACACTATAATTAAAGAAACAAACTATGAGCTCACTAATACAAATTAAAATAGGAGAAAAGGTACTATATGAAGATGGTCGAATCGGAAAGCTGGTTGACATGAAGTTAGTGCCTAATGGTTCAACTAAGACCGAATTGGTAGTTATCCTATTCGTCGAAATGGATGGCCGAAATGGAAAGACGGTTATGAGTGCAACATCAAATCGATTTAAACCTGCACCTGAGGAAACTTACGATGAATTTTACCCATCAGTTCATGTAATCCGTATGTCGGACGAAATATGCATTAAAGAATATAAGGAAGGTTATAGATAATGGACAAAAAGAAAAAATTAACAAAGATAAACTTCACATTAGAGGAATGGTTTGATGCCTTAAAGGTGCCGACTCCTCATCGTAATAAAAAGAAGTATTATAAGAAAACAAAGCACAAAGGTAAATCTGAGGATTGCTAAAACTTTAACATAATTTTAACATACCAGATTTTACCGATTCAAAAAATTGTATTATATTTACATATCTAATTAAAACAAAGAAATATGACAACATTTAAGTTTAATACATTATCAGAAGCAATGGGTCAATTGGGCCACTTAGGTTGTACTGACTACGAATTCACTAATACAAAATCACAAATCACAGTAACTGGTCTTAGTGACAAAAAGAAAATCGCAAAAGCAATAATTAAAAAATAATTTAAAACTTAATAAAAATGGCAGCACAAAAATTCCAATACGGAGAAATGGCATACGTAAATGCAAAACACACTCAATACGACGCAAAAAACTACGGAGTATTTGAAGGAATGGAAGTAAAAACTATGGGTAATGCTTACAATGGCTACTACAATGTTCATTTACCAAACGGACAATCAATTTCAATGGCATCATCTGCTCTAGATAAAGTTGCAGCTAGAACTAAAAAAGAGCAATTTGAAGAGCAGATCGAAAAGGCTCAAGCAAAGATTGCGGCTACTCAGGAATTCATCAATGAAACCCGAATGAAAATTCAATTTATGGCCGAGATTAAAACTGAGGAATTCGACGAAAACGAATTTAAGGCATATCAAACCTTGACCCTAATTGAAAACACTGAAATGTCTAAATTAGACAAAGCCAGAGCAATCGCAGCGTTAATCACTAAAAAATAAGACATGGAAAAACTAGCAAACTTAAAATGGTACTTTGCACTTCCAATATGGTATGCAATAACAACAACATCAACATTTGTAATATGGTTTGGACTTTCTCAAGCAATGGGAGGACCCGAAGATGTATTCACAAATCCGGTAACATCACTTAAGTTTGCTAGTTTAATGGCAATTCCATTTACTTTGATGGCCATGCTCATGACTAGCATGTCTAATAAATCTCAAAAGTTTTGGGACTATTCAAAAGAGGTACAGGCCTTAATTGACAAAGCCGAAACGCAAGAGGAATTGGGTTCAATTTACAAAAATGAATTTCAAACTCTTAGAGATTTAGCACAGGGTGGAGCACATTTACCTGAATTAACAAAACAATACACAATATTACAAACTAAGTACAAATACGTAAAGTAATGAAAGTAATCTACATGGAACACACTTTAAACCTAATGGCTACCACTGATTTAGCAGCGGTTAAAGCAATCGTAGCCTCTGGTAAGGTAAAACAAACAGAAGTTGGAACTTATTTAGTAATTGAAACAAAATCAGAAGAACAAATATAATTATTATGGAAAGATTTACTACAGGAATCGGATTAATTTTTGCTGGGATAGCATTGTTAGTCGTGGCTGCAATCATATTTGCATGGCCAGTACAATTATTATGGAATGGATGTTTAATTGGTGCAGTTGATGGAGTTCACCCAATCACATTTTGGCAAGCTCTTGGATTGAATTTCTTATTTTCAATCCTATTCAAAGGTACCTCAACATCAAGTAAAAAATAATGTTACATAGTATTATTTTATACTTATTATTTGGTGCATCCTATTCATTTGGGATGCATCAACTTAATAGATTGTTAGATGAAAACAACCCATCTGTAAATTTAAAATCATACAATGGATTTGAACTTTTCTTATTAGTCCTATTTTGGCCATTCTTTCTCTTAGTGTTCATTGTATCTTTTTTAAAATCTTAATATGCCAGAATTAGCAGAACTTAAACTTACCGCAGCATATATTAATACCGTATCGGAGGGTCTCTTTTTTAACAGGATTGAAAAGAATCCGGTGCATAAAGGCGTTGAAGTAGAACCAGAATGCACAACTTTTAAAATTAGAGCAAAGAGTCGAGGAAAAGAATTGATGGTGTATTTAACCTCTCCAATAGGTTTTCAAACCCTCAGAATGAACATGGGTATGGCCGGACATTTTCAATTGACACCAACCGGAAAAGAGTCAAAGCACGCGCATCTTAAGTTTTATTCAGAATGTGGGCAGACCCTAAGTTTTGTAGATGTAAGAAGATTTGGAAAGTGGAAAGTGGAAAGTGATTGGTCAGCGGATAGAGGACCAGACCCTACACAGGACCTTGAGGGATTTGTTAGAAACATAATGGACAATATTGACAAAAAGGAATTCGATAAACCTGTCCATTTGGTAATGATGAACCAAAAGTACTTCAATGGCATTGGAAACTATTTAAGGGCTGAAATACTTTATAGAGTTCCAAGGGCAAATCCATTCCTTCCGGCTCGAGATGTTCTGCAACAATACCCTGAAATATTAGCACTTTGTCGCGACGTGCCAATGCTTGCTTATACTATGGGAGGTGGAAGTATTAAAGATTGGAAAAACCCTTTTGGAGAGGATTCCGTTCCGGAACATTTCTTTCAATGTTACTCAAATCCAACTATGTCAAATATAGTTGATTCTAATGGCCGAAGATTTTGGTACGACCCAAAATGGGATTTTGATGATAATACTTGGTGCCATTACAGTGGAATGCCAAGTCCTGAAGCGTACACTACAAAATAAATAATTATAATGACTGGAAAAATTGCAATTGTCGGAGCCGCGGCTACCGGAAAGGATTACTTAAGAAAACGAATGATGGACCGTGGAATGGTATATGGAGTTTCATGTACAACCCGTCTACCGAGAGAGGGAGAGGTTAATGGTAAAGATTACTACTATTTGACAACTGAGGAATTTGACTCTAAAATTGAAAGAGGAGAATTTGCAGAATGGCAAGAATTTAATGGTTGGAAATATGGTTTGACCAAAGATGAATTTGAGAGATGTAGCGTAATGATTCTGAACGCTGAGGCTGTTACAATGCTTGAACCTGCTTATAGAAATCGAGTGTTTGTTATATACTTAGACATCCCGGAAGAGATTCGTAGAGAGCGTCTGGGTGAACGTGATGATAAAAATGACTCAATAGACAGAAGAATCAATGCAGATAATGAACAATTTAGAAACTTTTTGGATTTTGATTGTAAAATAACTAACGAAAACTTTTAAGAATATATAAAACCTAAAACAATTACAAATGGCGAAAGCAAAACAAAAATCTACAGCAGAATTAAAAGACCTACGTGCTCAATTAGAAATTGAAGTTAACGAGGCTCAAAAAGACCTAGCAGAAAAGAAATATTCTGTAAATCTTGAAAACATCCAAAACATTAACGCTATCTTAAAGCAAATCGACAGAAATTATGAGTGGAGCATTAAAAATGCTGCCTTTGTAATTAACCTTTACGATGCCCTAGCAGACCAAAAGAAACAATTTCAAATTGCAGACAAGGGAGAATCTACAGTTGAACTTAACGGAGTTCAACTTAACCAATTGTACACTATTATCACGAACATTACCGGAACTGGTATTGAAGGTGCTAAAACATTTACAAGGTTATTAACAAACGTAGGTGCTCAAATCTCAGATGCCCTAAAAGAAATGGCTGAAGCGAACAAAGTAATCCAAGAGAAACATGTTCAATTAGCAGAATTAGACGTTGCAATCGACAAGGCAGAGCAGCCTGAAGTTGCTGTAGAAGAAATTACACAATAAATATGAAATTAGCAAGTAAATCTAAAAAACGTTTAGATTTGCTAGAGGCTATCCAAGACGGCATTACTACTCGTGATGTTTTTGAAACAATTGGCTATAAGAATCAAAGTGAGGCTAAAATAAT